>Ga0209000_1000591_pt1 | contig 32442 bp, 24 predicted proteins | sample RifGroD2_FD_183998 | JGI IMG/M metagenome (GOLD analysis project Ga0209000, IMG submission 183998) | Groundwater microbial communities from Rifle, Colorado, USA - Groundwater D2 (SPAdes) (version 2) | ecosystem: Environmental > Aquatic > Deep subsurface > Groundwater | place: Rifle, Colorado... | reverse complement strand
TTACAAAATTATAAAACATACTACATAACAATACCATCAGCATCAGTAAAAGACATGGCAGGTAACAACTATGTGAGTGGGGGTTATACGTTTAACTTTACAACAGTGGCAGCAACACCAACAACACCAGCAACACCAACAATAACAAGCGTAGGGACAGCAACAAGCAGTACATTAACGATAAACTGGAATAGTGTACAGGGTGCAACAGGATACTATGTGTATAGCTCAACAAGTGCAGCAGGAACTTACAATTACTTTGGTAGCACTGCATCACCGACTACGAGCATACAGAATATTAACCTATTACCATTAACAACGTATTACTATAAGGTAGTAGCGTATAATACTGCAGGACAATCTGGGCAATCAAACTATGCCAGCGGGACAACTACGGGGGTAGCAGATACAGCAGCACCGACAATGAGTAGTATAACACCATCAAATGGTGCAAAAGATATTGCAATAACAACAAATAGTATAATAGTAACATTCTCGGAAAATATACAACAAAGTACAGCATATAATAATATAGGTATAGGAGGAGTTACAATAGGAACCAAATCAATAAATGGTTCGACACTAACGATACCAATATCGGGTTTACAAAATTATAAAACATACTACATAACAATACCATCAGCATCAGTAAAAGACATGGCAGGTAACAACTATGTGAGTGGGGGTTATACGTTTAACTTTACAACAGTGGCAGAGACACCAGCAGCAAAGACACTATCGACAATAGGAATAAATTGTAGCTCAGCATCAGCAAATCCAAATGTAATAATACAACCGCCATTAATAGTAACAGCAAATTATACAAATGGAACAACAGCAGCAGTAACGAGTGCAACAACGTTTAGTAGCACAAACAGCAACATTGCATACGTAACGGGTAGAAGCCTGTATTCAGGGAATACAGAAGGAACAGCAACAATAACAGCAACATATACAGAAAGCGGAGTAACAAAAACAACATCATTCAATGTAGTGGTACAAGCAGCAGCAAAGACACTATTGACAATAGGAATAAATTATAGCTCAGCATCAGCAAATCCAAATGTAACAATACAACCGCCATTAATAGTAACAGCAAATTATACAAATGGAACAACAGCAGTAGTAACGAGTGCAACAACGTTTAGTAGCACAAACAGAAATATTGCATATGTAACAGGTAATAGCTTACATTCAGGGAATACAGAAGGAACAGCAACAATAACAGCAAAATATACAGAAAGCGGAGTAACAAGAACAACATCATTCAATGTAGTGGTACAAGTAGCACCAGCACCAGTAACAGTAGGTAACATAATGATAAATAACGGTGATGCAACAACAACCAATCCGGTAGTAACAGTAACAATATCATCAACGGGAGCATCTCAAATGAAAGTAAGCACAGATGCTAGTTTCGCAGGTAAGGATTGGGAAGCATATACAACTAGCAAGGGTATAACTTTAACATCAGATATTGGAACCAAATCGGTATTTGTTAAATTTAAGAATGCGCAGGGAATTGAAAGTGATGTGTATAGTGATACAATAGCGGTAGTAAATATGCAAGTGGCTGAGTATCTAGATGTTCCAAAAAGCCATTGGGCATATAACTATATAATGGATATGACACGTAGAGGTATATTGGCGGGTACTGGAAACAATAGATTTAGTCCAGAAGATGCAGTAACAAGAGAACAGTTTGCCAAAATTTTAACATTATCATTAAATCTACCGCATACAAATAGACCAGCAGCATCACCTTTTATAGATGTTGATATTAGTTCAGGGCTATATGAATATATTGTAGCAGCTAAAGAATACTTAACAGGATATAAAAACGGCGATGTATATAGCTTTAGACCTACAAATAATGCGGTAAGAGAAGATATGATAGTAGCAATCGTATTAGCAAAAAATCTAGGTAATGAAGCTCCTATTTGGAGCGTACTTGACTCATATGCAGATGTAAATCAAATATCAGCAAATTTTGTAAAGTATATGTCCATAGCAGTGAAATATGGAATAGTAGAAGGTAATGCAGGATACCTAATGCCACAAGGGACTCTAACAAGGGCAGAGGCGTGTGCATTAATATATAAATCAAGCTTAGTAGTGAGTACTACTGAGGAAAAAGTTGTGGGACATAACTAGCAATAGTGTAAGTAAAAGTTAATGAAATTTTGTATTGAGAATATATAAAAATAAGGATGCTAATATCTTAAAAAGCAACAATACGCTTAGGTAAAAATAAGTCGATTGTTGCTTTTTAAAATGTTTGTGATATTATGGGAGAAAAGTATAATCTTTAAATTTTCAAGGTGATTGTTGAATACTTAGTAATATATGGGTCAGGTTTGCTTTATTCACTTACCACATCAAAATCTATTGAAATATCATAAAATATATGCTAAAATATTTCAGAGGTGTGCGCCAGTTCGGTGCTAAATATATAACTGGTGGGAATCCAGTCTGGTAAGACCTAGCAAGTCGCCAGTACCGAGTCCTTGGAGCTCCAAAGGCTAACAATGGGGTTTAATCGTAGGATAGGGAACAGGAACGCCGTAATGCGAAAGCGTGAAGTGATAGAGCTCCGTCATAAAATCGATTGTATGGGATGGTCTTCTACCTCAACGGGTCATCAACAAGGAGTAGTTGTTAAGCGAGACTATGAAAACATACCGGAGTCCGAGAGCATGGCAAACTTGATATTGATATAATTAGCATACATGGGAGACCCGGGTGGTTCCACGATAGGTGGTAGAAAATATCGACCAATGCAATGGTGAGTAGGAACGAAGACCACTGGTGAGTCGGATTAGCTCGTAGTACCGAAGAAGGTGGTAATGACACTGGAGGGAAGGGGTTAACAGTAAGAAGCTTTTGCAATCAAAGCATAGAAGGCACAAGGAGGCAAGAGTCTATGGAAAAGGAGAAAGCAGAAATAGCCAGTTTCGTGCAGAAATACGGCAAATTCCAATCCTTAATGAGGTATGTAAACAAGAAAACTATAGAAGAAGCCTACAAGAATCAACCCAAAGGAAAAGCAGTAGGAGTAGACGGAAAGACCAAAGAAGAATATGGAGAAAATCTAGAAGCAAACCTAGAAAAGCTAATAGAAGACATGAAAAAGTTTGCCTATAAGCCATACCCCGTCAAAAGAGACTATATACCGAAAGGAAATGGGAAAATGAGAGGGCTTGGAATACCGTCATTTGAAGATAAAATGGTGCAAGGAGTTTTCAAAGAAATATTGGAAGCAATCTACGAGCCAAAATTCAAAGAATCCTCTTATGGTTTTAGACCAAACAGGAGCTGTCACGATGCAATACAAAAAGTTAACAAACACATCATGGCAGACAAAGTTAACTACATTGTAGACGCTGATATAAAAGGATTCTTTGATAACATAGACCATGAATGGATGATGAAATTCCTAGAGCATGACATAGACGATAAAAACTTCTTGAGATACATCAAGAGAATTCTTATCGGTGGAGTCATGGAGGATGGAAAAGTAGTGGATTCAGATAAAGGAACACCTCAAGGTGGACTAATATCGCCAGTACTAGCAAATGTATACCTGCATTATGTCCTAGATACATGGTTCTACCATGTGAAAAGCAAAGAATTTAAGGGCGAAATGTACATGGTAAGATATGCAGACGACTTTGTATGCCTATTTCAATACGAAAATGAAGCACAAAAATTCTATGAACTTCTAAAAGAAAGACTAAAGAAATTTGGGCTTGAAATAGCAGAAGATAAAAGCAAAATAATGCCATTCGGGAGATACAAAGGAACAAAAGAAACCTTTGATTTTCTAGGATTTACACATTACAATGCAAAAAGTCACAGGGGAAAGTACTGTGTACTACACAGAACGAGTAAAAAGAAGTTGAAGCAGAAAAGAAAAGATATAAAAGAGTGGCTGTAGAAACATATGCATGAAAGCATACCACAAACGATAGAGCAGTTGAATGTAAAACTAACAGGTCATAACAGGTATTATGGAATCTACGGAAATTATATAGGGTTGCATAAATACTATAAATATGTAAAATGGCAACTGAAAGAGTCAAAAATGCGAAGAGACCAGTCCTGTTGGTTGACATGGAAGAAATACAGTGAAATACTGCGAATACATCCACTTGAATATCCTAAAATATATTTAACAAGTGCTTATTAGGTGAACGACTTACTGAAGAGCCGTATGCGGGAAAACTGCAAGTACGGTTCTGTGAGGGGCCATGAGACTAACACCTCACTAAAATAATAATTAACAAAAGGAAAGAGAGGTGGAAGTCGAGAGTCTACTCGACGATAAAAATGCCAAGAAAGCAAAGGATACATTATGACGGTGCATTGTACCATGTAATGGCCAGAGGAAATAATGGTGATAATATACTTAAAAACGACGAAGATAAAAGAAATTATATAGAACTAATTCAGAGATATAAAGAAAGATATGGATTCAAACTATATGCATATTGTATAATGGATAACCACATACATATGTTGGTAGAAGTTAAAGAAACTCCACTGAACAAAATAATGCAAGGGATACAACTTGTTTATACACAGTTATATAACAGAAAAAATAAAAGAACAGGACATGTATTTCAGCAAAGATATAAAGCAGTTGCATGCAATAAAGATGGATACTTATTGCACTTAACGAAATATATACATATGAATCCGGTAAAAGCAGGTATAACTGAAGATGTAAATTACGAATGGAGTAGTTATAAAGACTATGCAAATGGAAAGAATGGTTTTGTCGATATTGATTTTGTACTGAAAATATTATCAAATAGTAAGGCGAAAGCAATAGCAGGATACAAAAGATATATGAAAGAAGTAGATGGAGACGTAGACCAAGTGGAATATGAAGTGACAGAGGCGCAAAAGGGGAACTTAGATAAGACAAAGTACATAGAACTAGATAAACTAATAGAAGAAATATTAGAACAGGAAAAAGTAACATTGGAACAAATAAGAGAAAAAACGAAAAAGCAAAAAATATCTGACATAAGAAAAGTATTAGTAATATTAGCTGAAAAAAACTGTAAAACTACTAGCACAGAACTTGCAAATAAACTTAACATCTCGATATCTAGGATATCTAAGATAAGAGCAGGAGAAATTATGACAACGATTCATATGGATGAGGTAATTGAAAGGTGGAATAAGTGAAGAAAACAAACCTGACCCTGTTTGCTGACAAAGCATTAGAAAATACGAATTAGATATGCCCAAAATAGCAAGAGCAGATTAAAATTAGGAGGAAGACAATGAAAATAGGGATAATAGGGCCTAACAGGGCACCACACTTAGATGAGGATGGATTATTGCTCCGTAAAAATAAACTTAGACTTATGGCAGAGATAGTAGCCAAAAGCGGTTTTGAGATTTTACTAACACCAGATAAGGGATCTTTGTTAGAGTCATTTGGGGAGGAGTATAAATTAAAAGGTGGTCAAAAAATATATGAAATTGTTCCATTAGATGACGAATATGAAGAGTATTTAAATACAGGGCTTGGAGAGATTATATCATGTAGCACATGGTCAAATCAGCCTGTAAAATTCAACCAGGAATGTGATGTAATGTTTTGTGTTGGGTTTTCAGCAATGGTTCTTCCCGAGATAGGGTTTTCTTGTTACTGCAACCCGAAACCAATCTACGTAATAGAGGACTTTATTTCTACAAAGTTACCTGAAGAGATTAGATTGGATATTAAGTATATTCAATTTGGGGATGTAAAAGGAATTTTAGAAAAACTGAAGGCAGAGGAAATAAAATAAGAAGACAAGCATATTACAGTTTTAACAATTTCATGTAATGTTAACTACATAACTATAGTAACCAAATGATAACCGCGAGCAAAATATACCATGATATACTAACCCTGTTCACATGCACTAATGGAAAGATAATGTGGAATATAAAACTGAATATGTGCTAAGGTACAAGGTACATAAAAAGTAACTAAAATGAGAGTAGATTGAGTCAGAAAATGGCTTGGCTACTCTTTTTTGTTATATTTAAAAATGGTCAATTTTATGAATAATTGCTTGTAAAAAACGGAAAAGCATGATAAAATGTACAAAAAATGTAAGAAGGAGGAAATCATTATGATTTCATATAAAGAAGGCAATAAAAAGTTTAATTTCAGGGTAGGAGCTATTATAATAAATGAGGATAAAATATTAATACACAGAAAAGAAAAGTATGAATTTTGGTTATTGCCGGGTGGTAGGGTTGAAATGTTAGAAGGTACAGATGAGACAATCTGTCGGGAATTAAAGGAAGAACTAAACTTAGAAGTGGTTACAGAAAGATTGGGAGTTGTTAGTGAAAATTTTTTTCAATTGGGCGAAACAATATATCATGAAATAGGCTTTAATTATATAGTTATGATTAAGGGAAAATCAGACATAACTGAAAAAGAAGGGGAATTCCATGGAGAAGAAGGGGAAGAATTTTTATATAAGTGGTGTAAGATAGAAAATTTGAATAAGGTAGGGTTTAGACCTGAATTTATGATTGGAATACTTAAAAATTTACCCCAGAATGTAGTACATATTATAAAAAATGAATTACTAAAATGAAAATAGAATGATGAGAAATATAAAATTTAAATATGAGACAGAAGCTTTGAAAATGAGAAATCCAGTTACAGCAGGTGTATTTTGAGCTAATAGGGGAAGTATTAGATCAGGAAAAAGTAACATTGGAACAAATAAGAGAAAAAACGAAGAAGCAAAAATATCTGATATAAGAAAAGTATTAGTTATATTAGCTGAGAAAAACTGTAAAACTACATATCCAGGATATAAGATAAGGGCAGGAGAAATTATGACAACGGTTTATATGGATGAGGTAATTGGAAAGTGGAATAAGTGAAAAAAACAAACCTGACCCTATTTGCTCTTGCACACTACCTAGGAAACTAAGAGGAGGATAAAATGAAAAATATATTAGAAAGTATAAAGTATGTAATAGATAATGCAGAAGATGTTTACATAAATACAGAAAAGTTAGAAGAAGTTTGTTCAAAATTAGAAATAAAAGGTGAGGAGTATTGGCTTAAAGCTGCGCCAGGTAACATAACGCTACTTAACACATCGGAAATTGTAACTTTTGTACTAATTCTAGAGACAATTGATTTTAGTTTTTGGGGAGATCCAAAATGGTCTGTAAAATATAAAGAAATCAGTTATGATGGTGCTTTTGGGCTGGTAGTTGCTTTAATAAAAGCGTTAGAAAATAATTATAAGATATTGGATTTTGAGTATTTGAAAAATATGAAATTTGAAGATTTTGAGCAGATAATGAAAGGGAATATTGAGATACCACTTATAAAAGAAAGATTTCATTATTTAAAAGAAATGGTGGAAGTGGTTTTAGAAAAATTTGATGGCAACTTTTATAAACATATTAAGAATATAAGAACAGATAAAGATTTATTTGAAATAATAATTAATAATTTCAAGTGTTTTGATGACCATATGTGCTATAAAGGTGAGAAAATATATTTTTATAAGAGAGCTCAATTATTAACGATTGATATATTAAAGATAATGGAAGAAAGAGAAAAAATAACAGCTGATTATTCAAGTATAACGGCATGTGCAGATTATAAAATACCGCAGTCACTGAGAAAATTAGAAATATTAACATACAGCAAAAACCTAGGAGAAAAAGTAGATAATAGTATTGTGTTACCAGAAGGATGTAATGAGGAAATTGAGATAAGAGCCTTTACCATATATGCAGTGGAGAGAATAAAACAAATTATTGGTAAGAGTGGTAGAAACATAAGGTCTATAGATATAAATGATTATTTATGGTTACAAGGACAAAATAAAAACATTTCAGATAAACCATATCATTTGGTTAGAACGACAGCTTACTAGCGATTATATGAGTTTCAGGTAGATAAAGAAAAGACATGATAGTGGGGACTGTCTCCATTGTCTATAAAACCTCAGAAGTTAAAAGTAGGACCATCCTCATTGCTATAAAGGAGAAATTAATATATGAATAATTATTTTGCACCTATGGAGGGTTTGACTGGATACATTTATAGAAACGCTCATAATGCCTTTTTCAATGATAATAATATAGATAAATACTTTTCACCTTTTATTGCTGTAAATCAATTCCAAAAGTTTAAAACTCGAGAAATAAATGATATTTTGCCTGAAAACAACCAAGGATTAGTTTTGATTCCACAATTATTAACCAATAATGCAAAAGATTTTATTAATGCTTCAAGGAGAATACACAAACTTGGATATAATGAGATTAATTTTAATTTGGGATGTCCTTCTGGAACAGTAGTTTCAAAAAATAAAGGATCTGGATTTCTTTCGAAAAAAGAGGAACTAGATGCGTTTTTAGATGAAATATTTTCTGAATCGATAACAAAAATCTCAATAAAAACCAGAATAGGAAAAGATCAGCCTGAAGAATTTTATGAATTAATTGAAATATTTAATAAATATCCTATGGAAGAACTTATAATTCACCCGAGGATACAAAAAGATTTTTATAAAAATAAACCTAATCTGAAAATTTTTAGAGAAGCCTTGAGTTTAAGTAAAAATCCTATTTGCTATAATGGTGACATTTTTACAATTAAAGAATATAAAGAGTTTTTGGCTGATTTTCCTAGTGTAGATACTATAATGCTTGGCAGAGGATTGTTAGCCAATCCAGGAATGATAAACAATATTACAAATAATATTAAACTCGAAAAAGGGTTACTAAAAGACTTTCATGATAGAATTTATGATGAATATAAAAAAGTGATTCCCGGAGATACGAATGTTTTATTTAAAATGAAAGAATTATGGTTTCATATGATTCCTGTGTTTTCTGATAATGAAAAACATGCAAAAAAAATAAAAAAGTCAAATAGCTTATATGATTACGAAGCAGCTGTTTTAAGTTTATTTAGAGAACAAGATATTTTAGAAAAATGAAAGTAAACCAAATAGGTTCGTATGGCAGATATTTTTAGGAGATGATAAAATGAGAAACAAAAAGCTTATTTTTCGCATAATTTCATTAATAATAGGTGCTTGCTTGCTGATTGTTATATACGATACTAACACTATAAAGCTTAACGAGGTTTCGTTTAAATCAGCAAAACTTGAGACAGGAGATTTATTTACAATAATGCAAATTTCTGATTTTCACAATAAACATTCTCCAAACAGTTTTTTAACATCTTTAAAGTTTATAAAAGAACACAAACCAGATATAATTGTAATTACTGGAGATTTGATTGATTCTAATAATGATGATTTTAATAATATATACAGTTTTATAGACCAAATTGTTGCAATAAATCCAAATGTATATTGTGTTTCAGGAAATCACGAGTGGCGGTTACTTGATTTAAATAATTTTATTAAAGGTCTTGTACATAGAAATGTAAAAGTTATAAATAATACAAATTTAGTAATAAAGCATAACGATGTTAAAATAAATCTATGTGGAGTAGATGATCATTACACAAGACATGATGATTTGGAGCTAGCTTCACAAAACATGAATAGTGAAGATTATACTGTCTTACTTTCTCATTCTCTACGAATTGTTGATAGCATTTCCAAACCAATTTTTGATTTGATTTTAAGCGGACATACACATGGTGGACAAGTAAGGTTACCTTTCTTAGGAGCTTTAATAGCCCCAGGGGAGGGATTTTTTCCAAAGTATGATAAAGGAATATACGAAATATCAGAAAATAAATTTTTATATCTAGATAGTGGCATAGGAACGAGCGTTTTACCTATAAGATTTCTAAACCAAAGCCAAATGAGTTTAATAAAAATAGAAGGCATTAAATAGTTAGTATTAAAACGATGTGAACTCACCTAACCTCCATTCACAGAGAAAGCAAAAGAATTAGTCATTGACATATGGAAAACAATGTAATATAATAATGTAGAAATATAATACAAAGGGAGAGAAAATTATGAGTGGCAATGTAGAAGAAATTATTGAAGAGATGTCTAAAGAAGAACAAAGAGAACAGTTAATAAAAGAGGTACAGGTTAAGTTAAATGATATTATAAAATTAGGACAGTACGATTGTCTTACTATTGCCAGTATCGAAGAACAATACAATAAACTAGTACCAAATAGTGGAGTGCCACTGCTTGAAGATCGTAAGCTAACTGAGTTTATAGGGTTGATGATAGATAGAGTTGGTGGGTTGTGTGAAATTGATTATCTACCAGACGGAACATGTGTAATAGAGAAGGGTAGAGGGAAACTTACTCTAAGAGAAAAAGCTTGTGAGTTTGTAGGTATTAGAAAAAATGAAATTAAAAATCAAAGAAGTGTTTATGTGCGAAGCTATGAATTATTAACAGATGAGTCTGTAAATAAAATGGAGACTAATATTAATGATGAAAATGGAATCAAAAAAGTAAAAAGTACTATTATATCTAATGAAAAACGAGAAGAGTTTCCGGAATCTAATGAATATGGAGATACTGAGCGTATTAGGAATTTTTCAGATGATGATTTATGTGGTTATGCAACATCTCGTTCTATTACTTTGACTGAAATAGATGAGGAAATAGAATATTAAAAGATAAGTATAAAAGCGGTATACTCCTACCAAAGTAAAGTGGGGTGTTTTAAATATAAATAAAGAAATTTACTTGTATTTTTTTGCTTATAAGGTATTAAATACATATAAAGAATGAATTTAACACTATAGGGAGGAGCTTATGAGTAAAATAATGCAAGAAATTAGTGGGGTATTATTTGAATTGCTAGACTGTGAGAGTGTACCGCTTTTAATAAACAATATTATGCAAACTACAGATGTGGGCTTTACAATAAGACTCTTAAAAGACCAGCAAGAATTAATCCAATTGTATAATAGCCTGAAAATAGGAGAGCAGACATGTAGTTTTGACATGCCTTCTGAACAGCTGCGTGGTAGAGAAATTATGGGTTATTATCGTAGTTATGGGATGGTCAAAGCATGTGATTATACAGGAAACATAAGAGGAGGCTTTCAGATAAATATAAATAATGATACCGGTATTTATAATATTATTTATAATAAAAGTAGCATACCTTTTAATAATGAAATCGATAAATTTGTATATAATGTGGATCAATATTATACTTTTTCAACTCTACCTGAAATATTAGAGGAATATAATGAATTAAAAGCAAATTTTTATTTAAATGAGGGTGATACGCAATATACAAAATTTGAATTACGAAAAGATATGAAAAAGATTGAACTTGATGAAATACTAATTCAAATTGAAGAGTTATAAAAATAAGACATTGGGGACAGTCCCCAATGTCTTATTTGCTTTCCCATCTACCATATATTCCACAAGGGAGTATTTGATTTGAGTTTGATACTGGTATTCCTACCTCACCTACATCTACGATTCCTTTAAATCTGTCAGTTATGGTCATGTTTAGCATATTTCCAAGAACTGTAGCAGAGAAACCAGTTGTATATGAGTTTATGAGAAGAAATAGTGGTTTTTCAGTTAAGACTTGGCTACAAAGCTCTATAAGAGGGTATAACTCGTCCTCTATTTTCCAAAGCTCGCCACTTGGCCCACGTCCATATGAAGGTGGGTCCATGATGATTGCATCGTATTTGCTACCCCTTCTTATCTCTCGCTCTATGAATTTTTTAACATCATCGACGATGAAGCGTACTGTTTTATCAGTTAAACCTGACAAAGTTATATTATCCTTTGCCCAAGAGACCATTCCTTTTGCTGCATCGACATGGCACACTTCAGCACCAGCATAAGCACATGCAACAGTTGCACCACCAGTGTATGCAAATAGGTTGAGAACTCGTATTGGTCTACCTGCGCTCTGAATTTTTTCTATCATCCAGTCCCAGTTTACGGCTTGTTCAGGAAAAAGTCCCATATGCTTGAAACCCATAGTTTTTACATAAAACTTTAGATGTTTATACGATACAACCCATTTTTCAGGTAGCTTACTTTTATAATCCCATTGTCCACCACCTGCACTACTTCTAAGATAGTGTGCATCAATATTATTCCATGATTTAGGTTTTGATTTTTTCTTCCATATTACCTGAGGGTCAGGGCGTGCAACACTAATATCTCCCCATCTTTCGAGCTTCTCGCCGTCAGCCAAATCTATAAGTTCATAGTCTGTCCATTCATTTGCTAATTTCATAAATAACCTCCGTTTTATATATTTTGTTATTTTTTACTCATTTAATACTAAATTATACCTTCATAATATCATAAACTAACAAAAAATACAAACAAAAAAATTCTTATCACTATTGATAAGAATTTTCAACTTTAAACTATCATTAAATTAATATGGTTTTATAAAATGTTGTGTCCAATAACAGGTTCCGTTACTTTTTTTAGCAAGTCCGACACCAATTTGGGTATATGCAGGACTTAATATATTAGCCCTATGTCCAGGTGAATTCATCCATGCCACCATTACAGCTTGCGGAGAGTTTTGACCATATGCGATGTTTTCACCAGCGGCAGAAAATTTTATGCCGAAAGATTCCATCATATTAAATGGTGAACCATATGTAGGAGAAGTGTGAGAAAAGTAATTTTTATTGATCATATCCTGAGACTTATAGCGTGCAACTCTAGACAATTGCCAATTTTCTTTGAGCAGGATAAGCCCTTGTTTTGAACGTTCTACATTGACAAGGCGAACGACCTCGGTTTCTAACGCTTTTGTATCCGCGATACTGGGAACATTTACTTTTTGCCCAGGATATATCAAAGCAGGATTTGCAATCTGGGGATTTGCAGAGATTATCTCACTAACGCCGACTTGGTATTTCACAGCAATTTTCCATAAGCTATCCCCACTTTGTACAACATGTGTAAGAGCCTGAGCACATACAGGGACAATTAAAATGAAAAAAATAAAGACAGCTGAGATAATAAGTTTTTTATTCATAGTAAAACCTCCAGTAAATATCAATGTGGGATTGTAATCCCCGTGGTTAATAAATCTTCAAATATATGATAGCTAGGTTATTACATCTATATTAATTAATACAGATAAATATTACACAAATTTCAAAACAAATTATTGTTACTCAGTACATTTGATTAAGGATAGCAGGGGTCGTTTTTTTCATTTATGTTACAAATATGAAATACTATTGAAATACTAAAAGAAATGTAATATAATACAAATAGGGAATTGTAAATTCTTGAGTCGTGGTTCTCAATCGTTTTATTGGGGGAAGATGTATGACAGAAAATTTATTTAGTTTAAAACAGCATCAGTTAGGGATTTGGGATACAAAGGTATCTTATCAAAGTACCCCTGTAAATAATATTGAGGGGAAAGTAAGATATGAAATGGATATTGTAGAAATAGATTATTTGAAACAGTTGTTTAACTTGGAAAAGATAGATAGCATATTCAGGCATATGTTTAATTTGCTTGCATGTGCTATTTTGTATTCTAAGAAAGATTATATAAATTAGAGTATTAACAAATGCATAAAAGGATGAAGTATTATACTAAAGAGGAATATACTATATAAGTATAAACAAAAATCTAAAATATGTGGGTGATAGCTATGAGACTGAAAGAGCAAAAGGTAGAAGCAATTCAGAACGATGATTTACTGGGAACAAGTAGGGTAGAAGAAGATTATGATACTGCACAATATAAGGCTAACTCTCGGTATAAAGTTTTGGTAGTTGATGATGAGAGGGGAATACTTGATTCACTAGAAGTAATTCTCAAGAGAGGAGGCTTCAGGTTTAAAGGATTTAGCGAGCCTAGCGATGCATTAAAAGAGCTTGAAAATGATGATTCCTACAATATATTAGTGACTGACTATTTCATGGAGCCCATTCACGGAGATGAACTAATAGAAAAGATAAGGGTATTCAATAAAAAAATACATATTTTACTTTTGACTGGGTATAAGGACCAAGCACCGGCTATAGAGACATTAAAAAGGTTAAACATTCAAGGATATTGTGAAAAAAGCAATAACTTTGATCAGCTACTTTTATGGCTTTATTCTGCAGTTAAAGTGCTTGAACAAAATAAGGATATATATAAACTCATGGAAAAAGCAATGAACCAAAACGAAATAATAAGCGAGTTAAATAAGAGTCTCGAAAACAGCTATTCAAGTATAATCGAGTCACTAAGACTTGCAGTTGATGCAAAAGATGAATACACAAAAGGTCATTCAGATAGGGTTTCTTATTATGCATTTAAAATAGGACAAGCGATGAAGTTGACTGTTGAGGAACTAGAAATACTAACAGTTGGGGGATATTTTCATGATATCGGAAAGATAGGAATAAAAGATCAGATAATAACCAAAGAAACAAGACTTACAGATGAGGAGTTTGCAGAGATAAAGAGACATCCACTAAAGGGTTTCGGAATTCTTGAGTCAAACAATATGTTCAAGAAAATACTACCACTTATTAAATACCATCACGAAAAGCTTGATGGAACAGGATATCCAGAAGGTCTAAAGGACGATGAGATACCTTTCTTAGTAAGAATAATATCAGTAGCTGACTCATTTGATGCGATGATGTCAAAAAGATCATATAGAGATGAACTAGGGATAGAAAAGGCAGTATCAGAGCTGAGAAAATGCTCAGGAACTCAATTTGACCCCAAAATAGTGGAAGAATTTATAAAACTTATAGCTGAAAAATGGACTGAAATAAATGAAGAAGTAGAAGAAATAGATAGAAAATTAGCAAACATATAATCAATAAAATAGAAGTCGTAAGACTTCTATTTTATTGATTATATGTTTGCTACATACACTTTTTGGGATACCATATCATAAGATAGTATTCAAAAGATGTAGATAAGGAAAAATTATGTAAATATATATTGAAATATGTCAATTATACAGATGTTTAATATTGACATATAATTATTAAAAGAGTATAATTTAAAAACTAAGAATATTTTAATCTCTTTGGGTTAATTCCCCGTCGGCTTGCCGCGTTCTTGTCATTGCGAGGAGGTTCTTTCGACTAAGCAATCTCGTTTTTGAAAGATGAGATTGCTTCTCAAAAAAACGCTCGCAATGACAACATGATACCCAGTCGGCTTGCCGCGGGGAGATTCATTGAGAGTTAATATTAACCATGTTTTAAATAAACGGAGGAGATAAGTTTGGGGTTAATTAAAACACGAGATGAAAACTGTGTGGGGTGTAATAACTGTATTAGGGAATGTCCACTAAACATAGTAAATATGAGTATATCTACAGAGAAAGGTAATAAAATAAGTTTAAATGAGGAAAACTGTATAGGATGTGGTGCATGTATTAAAGCATGCTCACATGGAGCAAGATATTATGAAGATGATGTAGAAAAGTTCTTTTCTGCTTTATCAAGTGGAGAGAAACTATCTTTGGTAGTGGCTCCTTCCATAAGAACAAGTTTTAAAGATGATTACAAAAGGCTTTTTGGATATTTAAGAAGTCTTGGTGTAAATAAAATTTACGATACATCTTTTGGAGCTGAAATAACAACATGGGGATATATAAAATATATAACGATGAATAACGCATCGGGTACTGTTTCACAGCCCTGTCCAGTTGTAGTAAACTATATAGAAAAATATCAACCTGAGTTGATAAAAAAACTATCACCAGTTCAGAGCCCTATGATGTGTACAGCTGTTTTCATGAAAGAATATGAGAATATTAATGACAGGTTGGTGTTTATATCTCCTTGTATTGCTAAGAAGGATGAAGTGTCAGATCTTGATACAGGTAGTTATGCAAGCTATAATGTTACATATAATAAATTAAAGGATTATATAAATAATAAAAAAATAAACTTGTCAAATTATAAAGAAGAGGAATTTGATGATATGGGATATGGACTAGGATCTATATTTCCAATGCCTGGAGGACTCAAGCAAAATGTTGAATATCATGTACCATCTGCATGGGTACGTCAAGTAGAAGGACATAAAGAGTTTTGTGAATATCTAGAAGAATATGAAAAAAGGGCCATGTCAGGCAATAAAGAACTACCTTTGCTTGTTGATATACTTAACTGTCCTAAAGGTTGTAATTGGGGTACAGGGACAGTAAAGGAAGAACAAAGTGATTATGATGATGTTGAAGTTATAATGAATAAAGAAAAAATGAAACTAAAGGACCACGAAAAAGGTATATTAAAGAAAAAGTATGATTTGTTTGAAAATTTTGATAAAAAGTTGAAGGTAGAAGATTTTTATAGAAGATATTCTGATAAAAAGGTAAAAATCTATAATCCGAGCAACCAAGAAATAGATGATGCATATAAAAAATTAGAAAAACATACAAAAGAAGATAAGATAGTAAATTGTAAAGCCTGTGGATATAAAAGTTGTGAGGATATGGCTATAGCTATGTGTAGAGGGTTTAATAATGAGAGTAATTGCATAAATTATAATAAAAAGCAAGTTGAAAATGAAAAGCTTGAAGTTAAAGAACACAAAGTGGAATTTGAGGGATTGTTAGCTGATGCAAAAAAAGTTATTGAAGAAAAAGTAGATTTTTCTAAAAAACTAGAAGAGAAGGTAAAAACCATAATCAGTTCATTAAATGGAGTAAGTATAAGTAATGAACAAGTTAACGAAAGTATAGATGTTATTGCTAAAAAAGTAACAAATGTAACAGATATAGCATCAAATTTGAAAAGTATAGTTGATACTATAGAAAAAAACATAAAGAGGTATTCTGAGACTTCAGAAATAATAGTTGATATATCTAATAAAACAAACTTACTTGCATTAAATGCTTCTATTGAGGCTGCTCGTGCAGGTGAAAGTGGAAAAGGGTTTGCGGTAGTAGCAGATGAGGTTAGAAAACTTGCAGAACAAACTAAAAATTCAGCGGAAACGACAAAGGATAATAACGAGAATACACTACCTATGATAAAATCAATAATAGAGGTTTCTAATATATTACTTGATGAGATGGGTAAAGTAAATGATAATATGCAAAATATACTAGCACAATCTCAAATTATTACTAGTACTACTGAAGAGATAGCAAAAACTGCAAATAAACTATTAAGCTAAAATTAGAATTTGGAAATATATACATAAATATAAGGAAAATAAAAATTAAAAAATCCCTTAACATAAAGTATATAAAACCTGAGGAAATGTGTAAATAGCTAAAAGATTTTTCAGAAAAAAGAAGTAATAGCAAATAAATAAAAATTATGCAAAAAATTTATAAAACATTGTATATTCTATTGAAAAGTAATATATTATGTTGTATAATAGAATTAAGGGGGTGTAGTATATGATATTTAAAAATGAACATAAAGCAATGACGACTATTGATAAAATACAAAGTGGGCTGTTTGAATCGGTGGTTGATTCGAAGTTAGATAGTAATAATATGTTATTAAGTGGAATTGTTAATTTAGGATTAAAAATGAAAGAAGGTAAGTCAAAAATAAGTGCAGTAATAAAAGAAATTTTGGGAATAGCTACATTGGTAAGTAGTTTTGATTTGAAACTTTCGTTTTATAGTAAAAAATTAATTGAGGTTACAAAGAAAATGTCTACAATGGCAACGAGTATTGCAGCTGCTGCTGAAGAAACTACTGCTTCAATTACACAAGTTGTTGCAGCTAATGCAGAATTTAACGGTACTCTAAATAATATAGCGATAGAATCACAAAAACTTAGAGATAACGCTATAAAGAGTGACGCCATTTTAACTACTGTTGCGTATGAGAATAGTGAAGTTATAAAACTCTCAGGCTACATGAGTAATAATGTAAACAGTTTTGTGGAAAAATCACAAAAAATAAAAGAAACAATGAAAGGTATATATGGTATTTCAGATAAGACAAATCTTTTGGCTCTTAATGCATCAATAGAAGCAGCTAGAGCTGGAGAGGCAGGCAAAGGCTTTGCTGTTGTCGCTGACGAAATAAGAAAGTTATCAGAAACAACAAAGTCGCTCTTGAATTCTATGGATATGATACTAGGAGAGATTAATGAAGCTTCTCAAAAAAGTTCTAAAAGTGTAGATGAAACTGTTGAGAAATTAGTTAAAGTGACTGATGATGTCAAATCATTATCAGAAATTATGGCTACCAATGTATCTGCTAACAATCAAATCAATGAAAATTTAATATCTATTAGTGCTTTTAATGAAGAGTTATCTTCATCATTTGAAGAAGTTGCCTTAGCGATAAATACAGTTGCTGTCGATATTCAAAGTGTTGCTGAAATTGCAATTGATATAGAAAGCATAGGTAATTTAGTAAATGAAGCATCAAATTCAATGGTAGATATAGAAAAGAAAGCGGATGGTCTAGCAAATGTATGTGGTAAACTTGCTAGTCATGAGTTTTATAGATTATCAAATGATGATTTTATAACTACAATAGAGGCTGCAATAACAGCACATTCAAATTGGCTTATTGCCTTAAAAACAATGGCTGAAAACATGAAAATATCTCCTATACAAACAGATGAGCATAAATGTGGTTTCGGACACTTTTATTATTCAGTTAAACCTGTATCAAGTAAGGTTTTAAGTTTGTGGAACGAAGTTGAGAAAGAGCATCACAGTTTTCATAAAATTGGTGAATCTGTAATCGACAATATAAATAAGAATAATAATAAAACAGCTATAGAAAACGCAAGAGATGCTGAGGTAATTTCAGTTAAAATAATAAGCACTTTCAATAGTATGATTGAAGTTACAAAAGCAATGTCTAAAACAGGTGAAAATGTATTTTAATACATTGGTTACATGGCTTATAATGGATGAGAAAATAAGTAAAAATAATTGACAATCAAAAAAGTTTGATATATAATAGTTATATATCAAACTTTTTTTGATTGTCAGAAAGCCCTCTGCATACTTGTGAGGAACGAATGATTTTTTGATGGAGGAATGTTTATGATAACAGAAGATATACAAAGTATTATTGGAATAGCACCTATTCTTAGGGATTTCATATTTGACAACTTTAATGTGGAGAGAGGAAAACAAAAGTTGACTTTTTCTCAGGAAAAGACTCTTATGTTTGTAAAAACGAGTAATGATGTAACTATGAGTGAGATAGCTAAGAATATAGGAATTGAAAAAGGTTCATTCTCTATACTCGTAGAAAAGATGATAAAAAGCGAATATTTAATAAGAGAAAATAGTATAAAAGATAGAAGAGTTGTATATCTAAGGCTTACCGAAAAAGGAGATACATATGCTAATGAAATAATATCTCATCTAAAAAATAAAATAGGAAAAAAGCTCAATTATTTATCAGAAGATGAGAAAAAAGAGCTACTAAGCCATGTGATGGGAATTAAAAAGTTGCTAAATGTTATAAAACATAGACAAGGGAATGTTGTGAGTGTAGAGAAGGAATGATAAAAAATTATGACATAATTTGAAGTCAAAAGGAAGTGAGATGAGTAGATGCAGATTATATTAAAATTTATTATAAAGAATATACAAGAGAATAAATTTAGAAGTTTTCTTATAGTACTTGCGATATTATTATCTACAGCATTATTTTTTGCATCAAATGCTGTATCATATTCTTTTTCAAATACTATAGTTGCACAACTAAAAAGTACATACGGTGAGACAGATATAGTAGTAAAGCCTAATAAAGATAATAAATCATCATTTATATCAGAGCATATTGTGAAGAGTCAGCCTAACATAGAAATAGTTATGGGGGTGAATACTTCAAGTGGTATCTATAAAATAGAGGATGATGAGGATGTAAGCTTTAGCTTGTTTGGAGCAGACCTAGATAAGTTAAAGAAATTGAATCCGTTTGAATTAGTAGAAAAATCGGATAAAGAGGTGTTTTCAGGCTACGAAGTGATTATATCTAGCAATACCGCTGAGGATTACCAATTAAAGTTAGGAGATAAAATAAAGCTTTCTATAAGAAATGTTAATTATAAATTTAAAATTATGGGGATTGCTACTCCTAATACATTATTTGGAAGTGAAGATCAAAGTCGATTTGCGCTAGTGCCTAAAAAAACACTAGACACTATTTTGGACACAAACGGAAAGTCATCACAAATATACATAAAGGCTACACAGGGAAGTAATATAAAGGAAGTTATAAGCAAACTTAATTCTGAGCTTAAAAGGTATAAAGTTGAGGCAGACGAAGCTGTTGATGCAGAAGATATAGCGTCGAGACTGAGTACTATAAAAATACCGTTTATGGCGATATCTATTTTAGTTTTAATTATGAGTGTTTTTATAATATATACGAGCTTTAAAGTAATAATGGCAGAAAGACTTCCTATCATAGGAACATTTAGAAGTATAGGTGCGACAGAGAAAAAGACACGAAATATCATGCTATACGAGAGTCTGGCTTATGGGGCAATAGGAGGATGTGTTGGCATTCCAATTGGAATAGCAATTTTGGCAGCGATGTTAGCAATAATTTCTGCTTCAAACCCGCGTGGTATGAGTATTGAGTTAGGTATACAGATGAGTAATGTTATTTATAGTTTTATGATTGCGGTAGGAATTTCATTTGCCAGTGCGTATATTCCGATAAAAAAAGCAAGTAAATTGCCTCTTAAGGATGTTATATTCGGAAAGCTAGAAGAAGACAGCGAAGGAAAGAAGAAAAGGTACAAGATAAAGGTAGTTACTTTGATTTTGGCTATTATTCTTCCTTATGTTGTGCCTAGTAGTATGGTTATACCTGCAGGTATCTTATCTATATTACTAATTATAATCATGTTATTACAAATAGTACCTGTACTACTTCAAGCAGTAACTTTCTTTATCGAAGGGATATACGAAAAATTATTTGGAAATGAAGGAGTATTGGCGGTCAAAGAGATTAGAGGAAACGATAATATAAGTCAAAACATAGGATTGCTTGCACTGAGCATATCGACAATGCTATTTGTATACATACTCAGTGGTACAATGGAAGGACTAATCACAAATGGTTCGCAAGGCGCAAACTATGAAATAACTACAGTATCGATGGATATTCCAATGAACAGGCAATTATTAAATCGTTTAAAAACGGTAGTAGGAGTAGAAAAAGTATCTCCTTTATATAAAGTTCTTGCAAAAGAAAAGAAAAGTGGGCAGGCCATAGGTGGAATAATTGGTATTAACGCAAACGATGAATTAGACTTTTATGATACAAGAATTAGAGATATAAGCGATGCAAAACCACTACTCCAAAAGCTTCATGAAAGCAGAAGTATTTTGGCAAAGGAATCAATCCTCTCAAAGTTTAATTTAAAAGTAGGAGACACTATAGACATAGAAGTCAAGAAAGGATTTAAAACATATAAAATTATAGGTATTTTAACATCCGGAACGGGAGATATACTAGCAGGTTATAATTTTATAAAAACAGATTTTGAGCAAGCTGGATATACGGGAATACGCATGAAATCCGATACACCGGATGAAACAGTGAAACAAATTAAAGAGATGTATGGAGATAACAGAAACTATACGGGTACTTTAAATGAAATGGTAGAAACCGCAAAAAAAATGTTTGGAATACTGTTTGGAATTCTAAAGGGATTTTCTGCTGTACTTTTAATAATAGGTATCTTTGGAATAATTAATAATCTAGTAATAGATTTCTTACAGAGACGGAGAGTTATTGCGATGTATAAATCGGTAGGTATGAGTAAAAAGCAGCTTACAAACATAATGCTCATAAAAGCTGTGACATCCGGACTTATAGGTGGGTTATTCGGTATGGTGACAACAATTTTAGAACTTAAGGTGTTAGATAAAATTATGTCGACAAGTGTCGGAATTGTGCCAATAGATTATTCAATACCGCTATTTATGGGGGCATTCGTAGCAGGAGTTGTGATTACATTGATTGGAACTATAGCACCTCTTATGAGAGGACAAAAACTACAAATTATCGATGCACTTAAATATGAATAGGAGGTGGCGATATGGCTACTGTCATTGAAGGAAAGAATATCATTAAGGAGTTCACATTAGGGGGTACAACATCAAGAATATTAGACCATATAAATGTAAATGTAAATGAAGGTGAGTTTGTGTCTATTATGGGTCCGTCGGGCTCAGGAAAAAGCACGCTGCTATACCTTTTAGGGGGACTAGATAAGCCTACTAGCGGCGAAATATTATTAAAAGGAAGAGATATCTCTATAATGAATGATGAGGAAAAAAGTATAATGAGAAGAAGAGATATAGGATTCGTATTTCAATTTTATAATCTTATTCCCAATCTAAATGTTGAAGAAAACATACTTCTCCCAGTGCTATTAGATGGCAAGAGTGCAAAGGAGTTTGAAAATGAGCTAAACGAGATATTACATATTGTAGGGCTAAACGAAAGAAGAAAGCATACACCTCGAGAACTCTCAGGAGGGCAGCAACAAAGGGTGGCAATAGCAAGGGCTCTTATTAATAGTCCAGATGTAATACTTGCAGATGAACCAATAGGAAACCTAGATAGTAAAACAGGAAAAGAGATTATGGAATTATTTAAAAAAATTAACATGGAAAAGAAAAAAACAATCATACAAGTGACTCACTCGGAGGAAGCAGCAAAGTATGGTAATAGAGTAATACAGCTTATGGATGGGAGGGTAATTTAATGAAAAAGAAAAAAGGTTTAATAATAATAGGTGTAGTAATAATATTAGTAATATTAATATCGGTAGTGATTTTAAAAGTAAAGCCAAAAACAGAAAATATTTCTGTGGCTACAACAACTGAAACAAAACAAGTTGTAGAAGCTTCAGGATTAATAAAGGTGAATGAAAGCAGAGATGTCATAATTGATTTTACCTCAGAAGTTGTAAATGTTCCAGTAAAAGAAGGGCAAAAAGTAAAAAAAGGTGAAACCATTATGACGATTGATTTAAGTGATATTAAAAAAGAAATAGAAGATAAAACGAGAGAACTAAAGATTCAAAAATTGGAGCTCGATAAGCTACAAAAAAATGGTGTCCAGAGTACTCAAAATAATATAGGCTCAAAAGAACAAGAACTAGCGAGAATGAAAAGTGATTTACTAGTAAAAGAAAACTACATAAGAAATAACACGGAGCCAGATATATCAAAGTTGGTTAATAGCATAAAGATACTAGGGGATAGTTATAAAGATGCACAAGAAGACTACAAACAAAAACAAGAACTTTTTAATTTAGGGACAGTTTCAAAAAGAGAGTTAGACGATTCAAAAAGTAGCTTAGACAATGCTGAAAAATCACTTAAGGAAGCAAATCTATCTTTGGAAAGTACTAAGTATAGCAAGCAAACAGAAGTAGAAAAATTAAAATCAAGCATAAAACAGTCAACGGCTGACATTTCTAACTTGAAATTAGATTTAGGACAAAGTGGAACCAATATAAACATTCAAAAGGAAAAGATAAATAAACTAGAGGTGGAACTACAACAACTAAAAGATAAATTAAGTAAATCACATTTGTTAGAAAATAACTTAATTTGTGATATAGAAAATGGAGTTGTAACTAACTTGAATATATCTAATGGTGCAATGATACAGACTAACACAAAAGTATATACTTTGCTCGATCTAGATAGTTTGGTTGCAGAAGTAGAGATACCAGAAGAATATGTAAGTGCTGTTAAATTGGGTGCAGTAGTAAAAATACTACCCACAGCAGACCCAGGAAAAGAATATAAAGGAAAAGTTGTCAGTATTGCAGAACAAGCAATAGAATCAAATGGAAATACAGTTGTAAAGGCACAAATATCTATCGATAATAATGATGGATTATTAAAACCTAATTTCAATGTAGATGTTGAGATAACGGAGTGATACAAGAAAACGGAACAATTTGAAAATATGCAAGGAGGGGTTATATTGAAAAGGCTAATATATGTAGTTACATGTATCATGTTTATATTTTCAAGTATTGTTTTTGCTGAGGAAGCGACTACTGATACCAATGCTGTGAGCGCGACACCACAAAAATTTAGTATTTCCGAGGCTATAGCGTATGCTAAAGAGCATAACTACAAAATACTTTTATCAAAAATAGATGATGAAATTATGAAAAAAGATAAACAAAATGCAGAAGATACTCAAGATTTGGCAAACGATTTATACAAAGAAACTAAAAATAATGATAACTTTTCAAACTATAAAACAAGAGCAGGCTACAATACACAAATGGTTAAAAATCAGGCAAGAATGTTAGTACTTCAAAATAAGCAAACGGAACTTTCATTAGAAGTATCAGTTGAAACTGCATATTACGCTTTGTCTGAAAAAAAGTTAACATATGATACAAAGAAGAGAACACTAGAGCAGATAAAAAGACAGTCTGATGTGGCGAGTAAAAAACTAGAACTAGGAGATATATCTGAATTAACTTACAAGAATGTAATGCTCGAAAAGGGAACCGCAGAGGTTGCATTAATGAACGCAGAGTCTGAATACAAAAAAGCTAAAATGGACTTTAATCAAGCGCTAGGTCTGCCATTATTCGAAGAAGTAACACTAACAGATGAGATAACTTACATTACCTATAAGGTACCTACATTTGACGATAAGCTTGTAAATCTAAAAGAAAATAATACAGCATATGTTCAAAACCTACGAGATAAAGAGCTTTTAGATTTCGAGACACGTCTTATGAGAACATATTATGGGTATAAATCTAATCAATATAAACAAATTGTGCTTAAAGGTGAACAAAACGAAATAAATTTTAATCATTCAATGGAAATGATGGAGTACAATTTAATTTTAGACATTATTAAGTTAAACATATCAGCAAGAAATATTGACTTAGATATTGAATCGAAAGAAATATCAAAACTTACCTTAGAAGCTGCAAAAATGAAATATTCAGAGGGATTAATATCAGAAATGGATATGATATCTGCAGAGCTAGAATACCAAAATGCAGAACTAAAATATATAAAAGAGGTACATAGTTATAAGACAGAGGTACTAAGGTTTGAGAAGAATGTAGAGTAGAAGGGTAAGGTAAGTTTTTGTATTTGAGTGTGTTGATGGTCGTTAAAAATATATCCTAAGAGTAGACAAATAAAAAAGTCTATCCCTAGGTAAAATAAAATGTACCCTTTGTCAAGGACAATTTAAAAAAAGTCCCGGCGATCTTTAAAAGATGATTCCTGCATTCTACAGGGGTCATCTTTTTTAATGACCATTGATATCTATAATTATTGTAGTATGTCATGTACTGCTGTATTTCATATTTGAATTCTTCTAAAGTTTCACATGACTTATGTATGCCTCATCCTTGAAACGTCCGAAGAATGATTCTTGTGGTGAGTTATCCCAGCAGTTGCCGCGCCTTGACATAGATTGACCCAAATGTCTCAAAAATAATTGACAATGGAGGAATGTTTATGATAACAGAAGATATCCAAAGTATTATTGAAATAGCACATATTCTTAGGGATTTCATATTTGAAAACTTTAATGTGGAGAGAGATGACATTATTTGAAGTCAAAAGGAAGTGAAATGAGTACAATTCACTCTATCTTCAACTCGCTTGTTTAAAAATTTTATATACTGCCATTATGACAATAATTATTATGGGTATAACATAAATCAGCATAAAATAACCTGCAATTGATTCGATTCCAGGGAGTCCTAGTGAATTAGTAATATTTAATAAATCAGGCGAAACGATTGAGTTTTCAATATACTGAGATCTGGCAAGTTCGCTACTTTGAAGTCCATTAAACAAATCAATTCTATTTAAGGCAGTCCACCATGCAAGCATGGAATAAAAAGGCCTGTCATATATATTTGTAAACTCAGCGACTATAGACATGTAAAGAGCAACACCTACAAATATAGCTTCGAAAAGATGCCCAGCCATGCTTATTAGTATATATTTTTGTGGAGTGAATGCAGTGCACAAGAGAATTATAATAAAAAAAACAAACATGCCAATAAAATAGTATCTTTCACGGAATATGTAAATAAGCACCACTAAAGCCATTACCCCAAATATTACGCCCGAGGGGCTTCCTTCTATGCTAACTGTTATTCCGCCTCTTCCAAGAAAAAAATCAACAAAAGGGAATGATAAGTTTCCATATAAAAGCCCAACAACTGTATGCCCTAGTTCATGGATAGTTACGGCTATCATTGTACATATGTATTTAGTAATAAAAAAACTATTGATTAAAGGATAAAATAAAAGTCCTATAAAAAAGTATACGATTAAGTATATAAGGCTTTTATTTAAATCATTAGAATTATTATTATTTTGGCACCCGTTTTCATATGATTTCTGGTCGTTCATTAACAATGCCCCCTGCATGAAATTTACATGTATTTTACTACATTATAATACTAAAAAAATATAAAGCAAGCAAAATATAAAGATTATCAAGAAAGTTTCACATAAAATTTGTTTAAAAGTTTGCAAGTTTTATGTATATCTGGTATAATATGGGCATTAAGTTTAAAGGCGAAAGGGGATATACATGATGTATAATAAAATTTACAAAAAGCTTACAACAATTTTCATCCTAGGTATAATATTTTCTTTTATATCAACAATAGCACAGGCGGCTACATACAAGTATGACGGCTTATCTAGGCTAGTAGAAGTCATTTACAACTCTGGTGGGCAGGTAAAATATACCTATGATGCAGGGGGCAACATATTAAGTGTCACCTACGAACCTCCCCAAGGAACCCTAACGGAGATTCATTTAGATTCTCTACTTTACACACTCAAAGTCGGAGAAGTCCACAACACGGTTGCGACAGCCTATTACTCAAAAGGCACACAAGAAATAGTGACCAGTGGTGTCACATATTCATCATCCGATAATTTAATTGCAACAGTTAGTGATAATGGACAAGTAACAGGAGTGGCTCCTGGAGTGGTAACGATAAAGGCTACCTATCAGGGAAAGAGTGCACAAACTCAAGTTCAAATTATGGCTAGTGTGGACACAGAGTCGCCTACCCAGCCTACAAATCTTACAGTAACAGCCAAGACCGAAACATCTATATCTCTTTCTTGGACGGCTTCGACTGATAATATAGAGGTTAAAGGATACAACATATACAGAGATTTAGTCAAAATCGATGAAACTACAGAAACCATTTTTACAAACATAAACTTAATACCTGGAGAAACATATAGTTATACAGTAAAAGCATATGATGCTACTAATAATGTATCAGACGATAGTATGATTATCAGTGAGACCACCAACCCAGACTATGAAAAACCTTCCACTCCAATAAATCTTTCGACGAATGTATCAGAAAGAATGATTACAGTATCATGGGATGCTTCTACGGATAATATTCTTTTGAAAGGGTATGACTTATATCTAGATGGTGTCAGATTCGATTCAACTATCGACACAACCTATTCGTTTACAAATCTCATTCCGGGAAAGACCTATTTAATATATGTTAAGGCCTATGATATAGCTTTAAACTACTCGGATGATAGCACTACGGTTATTGAAACAACGGTTCCTGATTTAGAAAAGCCATCAGTACCAACAAACCTCCTGTCTACTTCAGTTTCAGAAACATCAGTCACGCTAGAATGGACTGCATCTACTGATAATGTAGAGGTTGAAGGATACTATGTTTACAGAAACGACACCAAAGTGGGGACCACAAGTAAAACAACATGGATAGATTCGACTCTCAAACCAGGGAAGGAATACCCATATACTGTCGTGGCATATGATTATGGAAGTAATATTTCAGACGAAAGCAACTTAGTAATTATCACAACGCTAGAAGATCAAACAGCACCGATCAGTCCATTAAATCTTACAGCAACTGAAATTACAGAAAATACAGTAACCCTTTCTTGGAGTGCTTCAACAGATAATGTTGCTCTTAAAGGATATTATATTTACATAGATGGAACGAAAGTAGGAACAACAAGAAAGACCACATATACTGCTACCTCACTCATCCCAGGCAGAACATACATTTTTATCGTGAAAGCGTATGATACTGCAAGCAATGTTAGCACAGGAAGTAATATGGTAAGCATTTCAACAAAGGTTGACTTAGAAGCACCATCTCAACCATCAAACCTTATAACATCGTCTTTAAAGAAAGCATCACTAGTACTTTCGTGGAATGCTGCTACAGATAATGTTGAAGTAAAAGGTTATGACATTTATCGAAATGGTACAAAATTAACATCAACGAACAAGCTAAATTATAAAGACAAGGATCTAATACCTGGAACACAATATACTTATGAAATCGTAGCCTATGATGTGGCAGGTAACTACTCATTAAAAAGCGAATCAGTATTGGTTAAAATTGCAGATGACCGAATTGCTCCTAGCAAACCACAAAAGTTGGCAATTTCATCTGTAACAGAAACTTCGATTTCTCTAAGCTTTGGGGCTTCTACAGATAACTTTGAAGTAAAAGGTTACTATATATATCGAGATGGGAAAATGGTAGCCACAGTATCCAAAAACGCCTATACTAATAATGGTCTAATCCCAGGAAAAAAATATAATTTTACTGTGAAAGCATACGACGCAGCTTTAAATGTATCATCAGGTAGTTCGGTACTCAGTGTAACTACTGTTTCTGATTTATAGGCACCAACAGAACTAACAACAGGAAAATCACATATATACACAATAAAAGCTCTTGATGATGATGGTAACATCTCAGTGAGAATATACGGTACAATTATGATAAATGAAATAAAATAACTTTAAGGGGCATGAGACATGTATAATATAATATTAAAAAGAATTGTATGTATAATATTGATAATTTCAATACTTTGCGGTCAGACAGGAGGTTTCGAATTTGCAGATAATGTGGCAAAGGCAGAAATACCGACAGAAACACCGACAGAAACACCGACAGAAACACCGACAGAAACACCGGTTGAAGTACCGGCAGAAGCACCGGTTGAAACACCGATTGAAGCACCTATTGAAGCACCGGTTGAAACACCGATTGAAGCACCGGTTGAAACACCGATTGAAGTACCGGCAGAAGCACCGGTTGAAACACCGATTGAAGCACCTATTGAAACACCGATTGAAGCACCGATTGAAGCACCGATTGAAGCATCGATTGAAGCACCGATTGAAACACCGATTGAAACACCGACAGAAGTACTGGCTGAAATATTGCCTGAACCACCGGCAGTAATACCAAATACTATTGAGATATGGCCGAATGATATGATTTTGTCCAATAATTTAACACTTCAAAATGATATGTGTATTGAGGGCAATTTGATTCAAAATAGCGGTATACTAGACTTAAACGGCAAGACATTGACGGTTAATATTAATGCAACTTTAAAGGGGACAGTAAATATAAATGGTGGAAAATTGATTGTCTTAGGTAAGACAACGCAAACAGGTGGTACGTTAAACCTTGGTGGGGTAGATTTTGAAACCAATGGAGATACCACGTTATATGTAGTTAATCTTGGAGGAGCGACTCTTACAGTTAAGGGGAATCTGACGCAGAATGGTACAATTGATATAGCAGGCGGAAAGCTAATTGTGCATGGAAACCTCAGCAATAACTATAACGGAACATTATATATAAATAGCGGACGAGCAGAAATAACGGGGGACTATACGATAGCGTTGTATGGAGTTCTAAAGATGATGAAAGATGCCGACTATGTGAAAATAGGAGGGAACTTCTCAACATCATCAGGTACTGACCATAGTACATATCTAACAGCAGGAACATTAGAAGTGAAAGGGAACTTTACACAAACCTACTACAACAATGGTTACTATAATGGACACAAAGCATTTGACCCAACAGGAACACAAAAAGTACTATTATCAGGGAATACTTTGCAAACAATAAGTTTGCAAAACACGACACAATCATACTTTAACATCCTAGAAATCACAAACACAGCAACAGAGGGAGTTAACTTTGCAAACAATGCAGAAATTCATAAACAATTCATGCCAACAAGCAGTAAATTGGTAAACACAAAAAACATCTGTATTACAGGAACAGCAGAAGTTGGGGATGTATGGCCATATGACCTTGGAGAATACAGCAACTGGACAATGCAAAAAGACATGACGATCACAGGTAGCTTTTATCAATACTCAGGAACACTAGACTTAAACGGCAAAACACTGACGGTCAATGGAAATGCGACATTAAGCGGAACGGTAAATATAAATGGCGGAAAATTGATTGTCCTAGGTAAGACAACGCAAATAGGTGGTACGTTAAACCTTGGTGGAGTAGATTTTGAAATCAATGGAGACACCGCATTATATACGGTTAACCTAGGAGGAGCAACACTAACAGTTAAGGGGAATCTGACTCAGAATGGTACAATAGATATAGCAGGTGGAAAGCTAATAGTGCAAGGGAACGTAACTAATAACAATTATGGAACACTGAATGTAGATGGTGGACGAGCAGAGATAACAGGGGACTGCACAATAGGAGTGTACGGATATCTAAAGATGGTAAATGATGTTGATTACGTACAAGTAGGAGGGAACTTCACAACATCTTCTCAATATAACCATAGTACATATCTGACAGCAGGAACACTTGAAGTAAAGGGGAACTTTAATGCATACAACAATACAGCCTTCAACCCAACAGGAAACCAAAAGGTACTATTATCAGGAACAAACAAGCAAACTATTTATATAACATATACAACACAATCATACTTTAACATCCTAGAAATCACCAACACATCAACAGAAGGAGTAAACTTTACAAGCTATGTAGAAATACACAAACAATTCATACCAACAACAAGCACACTAGTAAACACGAAATACATCTGTATAGTAGGAACGACAGAAGTTGGGGATGTATGGAAGTATGATCTAGGTGAATATAGCAACTGGACAATGCAGAAGGACATGACTATAACAGGCAGCTTTAACCAATACAGCGGAGTACTAGACTTAAATGGAAAAACACTGACGGTCAATGGAAATGCGACATTAAGCGGAACGGTAAATATAAATGGTGGAAAATTGATTGTCCTAGGTAAGACAACGCAAATAGGTGGTACGTTAAACCTTGGTGGAGTAGATTTTGAAATCAATGGAGACACCGCATTATATAGTGTTAATCTAGGAGGAGCAACACTAACAGTTAAGGGGAATCTGACTCAGAATGGTACAATAGATATAGCAGGTGGAAAGCTAATTGTGCAAGGGAACGTAACTAATAACAATTATGGAACACTGAATGTAAATGGTGGACGAGCAGAGATAACAGGGGACTGCACAATAGGAGTGTACGGATATCTAAAGATGGTAAATGATGTTGATTACGTACAAGTAGGAGGGAACTTCACAACATCTTCTCAATATAACCATAGTACATATCTGACAGCAGGAACACTTGAAGTAAAGGGGAACTTTAATGCATACAACAATACAGCCTTCAACCCAACAGGAAACCAAAAGGTACTATTATCAGGAACAAACAAGCAAACTATTTATATAACATATACAACACAATCATACTTTAACATCCTAGAAATCACCAATACATCAACAGAAGGAGTAAACTTTACAAGCTATATAGAAATACACAAACAATTCATACCAACAACAAGCACACTAGTAAACACGAAATACATCTGTCTAGTAGGAACAGCAGTAGAAGACGTATGGCAGTATGATCTAGGAGAATATAGCAACTGGACAATGCAGAAGGACATGACTATAACAGGCAGCTTTAACCAATACAGCGGAGTACTAGACTTAAATGGAAAAACACTGACGGTGAATGGAAATGCAACATTAAATGGAACTGTAAACATAAACGGTGGAAAATTGATTGTTCTAGGTAAGACAACGCAAACTGGTGGTATGTTAAACCTTGGTGGAGTAGATTTTGAAACTAATGGAGATACCATGTTACATGCGGTTAATCTAGGAGGAGCAACCCTAACAGTTAAGGGCAATCTGACACATAGGGATACAATAGATATAGCAGGTGGAAAACTTATAGTACAAGGAAACCTTATAAATACCAATGGATATAATGGAACATTGAACATAAATGGAGGACGTGCAGAGATTACAGGGGATTATACAATAGATTTGTATGGATTTCTAAAGATGACGAAAGATGCTGACTATGTACAAGTAGGAGGAAATTTTTTAACAACATCTCAACATGACCATAGTAGTTATCTAACAGCAGGTATATTGGAAGTGAAGGGTAACTTCGCGCAAAGTAACTACTACTATGGTTATTATAATTGCTACAAAGCATTTAATCCGACAGGAAGTCAAAAAGTACTATTATCAGGAGACAAGGCACAGACAGTAAGTTTCTTAGCAGGAGCACAATCATACTTTAACATCCTAGAAATCACAAACACATCAACAGAGGGTGTTAACTTTGCGAACAATGTAGAGATTCATAAAGAATTTATGCCGACAACGA
>Ga0209000_1000589_pt1 | contig 32636 bp, 27 predicted proteins | sample RifGroD2_FD_183998 | JGI IMG/M metagenome (GOLD analysis project Ga0209000, IMG submission 183998) | Groundwater microbial communities from Rifle, Colorado, USA - Groundwater D2 (SPAdes) (version 2) | ecosystem: Environmental > Aquatic > Deep subsurface > Groundwater | place: Rifle, Colorado... | reverse complement strand
GTGGAGCCTCTTTGTAGAGGCTGCCGGTAGAAGTGCTTTCGACACAGCCTTTCAGGCTAGCAAGCACAAAGACCCTTGTTAGGGTCAATGTCAAACCACCACTTGAAGTGGTGGTTGGTGATTGCGAGGAACGAAGCAATCTTTCTTTTGTCTTTTAAAGAACGGGATTGCTTCGTTCACCCTCCTAGAGGACCCCTATGTCTAGGTTTGCATAATACACAAACCAAGTCTTAGGATATCGCAATGACAAATTTAGCACGCAGCAGAGCTACGGGGAATTGACCCTGAGGGATTAATAATTTATATTACTTTAAATATTTATCAATAAAGTCTAAAATTCTATCTACATTTTCTTTTCTCCTAAAAGCCGGATCCCCATGGCTAGCACCTTTTAATGATTCGTATACTAATTTATTACTACCAATATATTTAACTAAATTATTAGAGAACTCCATAGATTGTTGAATTGGGACTATTATGTCATTCGTACCATGCTGTATATATATAGGTGGATCATCAGCAGTAATATAAGTCTCTGGATTTGCCTTTTGTACTAGGTCTTTTGCGAGATTAATTTGTTTACCTATAAGTAAAGATTCTGATGAAGTTGCTACATTATGCACTTGACCATCAACTCCACTTTCTCTAAACTGGTCATCCATTGTTAAAAAATTGATAGGACCAAACCAATCGACAGCTGCTTGTATTTTTGTTGATTGGTTTGCGTTTCCTAGTTCTAGATTATCAAGCTCTGGTACATCCCCAGATGTTCCGGCTAGTGCTGAAAGATGCCCACCCGCAGAAGTTCCCCATGTAGCTATTTTATTACTATTAATATTATATTTACTAGCATTTGCTCTAACATAACGAATAGCAGCTTTTACATCATAAATTTGTGCTGGGAAAGTGGCCTCGTCAATTAATCTATAGTTGATGGATGCAGCCGCATATCCCCTATTTAAAATTTCAATCATATAATCTCGTTCGTCTTTTTTATCTCCTGTTTTATAGAAACCCCCATGTATTAATATAATGACAGGAAAAGGACCTTTACCTTCATTAGGTAAAAATATATCCATCTTTTGAGTTTCTGACTTAGATGCATAAGCGACATCAAGCCACTTTCTTTTAAAGATAGCTATATCTACTGTTTTATTCATAGTTACATTGCTAGGATATTCTACAATGTTAGAAATGCTTAATTTATCAGTTGCTGATAAATTTCCACCAATAGTTTTATCATTGATTGGCATATTAAACTGATAAACCATTATACCCAATGATAAGACTATGATTGTGACAATAATACCTCTTACTAAATTTTTTATCACAATCACCTCAAATAAAATATAGTTAGTAAATTATAGAATATTTACATAACTATATCTTTTACATATAATGTTAAAAAATACACCCAATAAAATTTAACATAATTATTTTTGACTTTTCTTCTCTACAGAGTACCCAAACTTCCCAAGCTTTTCTCCCAACCCAAAATATAGTCCGTGAGAATAACATATTGGCTTTGAATCGTCAAGATGAAACTTATTATCCTCATCAATGTATTTATCATCAACATGAACAGCTACAACTTCCGCCATAAACATATCATGAGATCCAAGTTTTTTAATTTCTACCACCTTACACTCAATATTTACGGGACTTTCACTTATAAGCGGTGCCTTTACTTCTTTTCCTGGTACCAATGTTAATTTTGCGTTTACAATTTTATTTTCATCCTTGCCCGAGCGAACCCCACAATAATCAGTCGCCCTCACCAAATCCTCAGTAGTCAAATTAATGACAAACTCCATATTTTCCTCTATTATTTTATACGAATGTCGAGATGGCCTAATTGATATATATGTCATCGGTGGATTTGTACAAATTGTACCCGTCCAAGCAACAGTAATTGCATTATAATTTTCTTCACAATTCCCACAAGTTACAATAACCGCAGGTATCGGATACACCATATTACCAGGTTTCCATAATATTTTCCCCATTTTTTTCTCCTTTTTATTTTAATTTAACAAACTACTTGAAAAGTTGACTAATTAATGAATCTCCCCGCGGCAAGCCGACGGGGTATCATGTTGTCATTGCGAGCGTTTTTGCGAAGCAATCTCATCTTTCAAAAACGAGATTGCTTCGTCGAAAGAACCTCCTCGCAATGACAAGAACGCGGCAAGCCGACGGGGAATTAAACCCAAAGAGATTAATTAATTTTTTCCTTCTTAAATTTTTCCTTCTAATATTACTCTTTCTTAATCTATATTATTTTCAATTATGTATGTATATGTTTTTTATTATATATGATATTATAACACTAAAATATTTTTCCCTCAATAGCTTTATAAAATAATAATGTATATTATTTCTATACCTCCAAAAACTAATAAATAGTAAAAGGGGGTTTGCGTATGGCAGATGATGATATAAAACAATCTTACAAAAAAAGTGCAGAAAGAATGGAGGGAGCCCAAGGTAATAACACTATGGGATCTCAGCTTACACCAAATGATTATAATGATCCAACAATTAATGAAAATTACTTTCATGATAAAGATGTCGACTATAACAATATTGATAAACTACCAGAAACAATGGATGAGGTTCATAAATGGCAGCGGGAGCATATTGCTAAAGGTGACCAGAGTAAAGAAGGTTATCCTCTAAATGTTATTATTGATCCTGCCATGAGGGAAATGTATCAAGTTGTAAACAAAGCAGGTATTACAAATGTCTTCGATCGATTTAGCCAGCAACAGCCTATTTCGTGCAAGTTTTGTATCGAAGGTTTGTCATGCCAACTGTGTGCCAATGGTCCTTGTCGTATAAGTGCAAAAGTACCGAGGGGAACTTGTGGTGTCGATGCACATACGATGGTTGCCAGAAACTTTATGTATAGACATGTAACGATAGGAACATCAGCAAATGTATTCCATGCTCATCAAGCAGCCCGTACATTAAGAGCTGCGGGTGAACATCCAGAAAGTGGCTTAAAAATTAGGGATCCTGAAAAGCTAAAGAAATTTGCAGATATGGCTGGACTAGATACAAATAAAGATATAAATCAGCTAGCAGTTGATTTTGCTAATTGGGTAATCAGTGATATACACAGCGAATATCACATTCCATCTAAAGCTGTTGAAGCTTTTGCACCAGCCAAACGTAAGGAATTATGGAAAAAGCTCGGCTTATTTCCTGGAGGAGCATATAGTGAGGTGGCTTACGCTCAAACCACTTGTATGACTAACCTTAGGTCAGACCCAGTGGAGTTTTTATTAAATAGCATTCGTCTTGGTGTGGCAAATGAATTTCAGGGATTATTTTTATTAGATATAATTCAAGAAATGCTTATAGGTACACAAAAAATAGAAATGAAACAGCAAAACATGGGACTACTAAAAGAAGATATGATTAATGTAATTACCAATGGTCATATGCCACTTTTGGCTCATATCGCAATTGATTTAGCCTCATCAGATGAATGGCAGCAGAAAGCAAAAGATGTAGGTGCTAGTGGACTTCAAATTTTGGGTCATGTTTGTGAAGGACAACAAATTATGAATTATTCCGGAACTCAAAACCAAACAGGATACGGTGGTCAAGAAGGTGAATGGTTATCGGAAGAATACCTTCTTGCAACAGGCGTGGTTGACTTATTTATGTTTGATTATAACTGTACTGTGCCTACTTTGCCTTTGTATGCTAAGGAATTTGGAACCAAACTACTAAGCACACATCCAGTAATTAAACTTCAAGCAACAGAAACTCTTGACTTTATACCAGAAAAAATGAAGGAACAAGCAGAAAAAGCATTAGGCATGGCTATCGAGTCATATAAAAAACGTAAATCATCAACAAGAAAAGTTCATATACCAAATTACAAATCGGATTGTATGGTAGGATTTAGTACTGAGTCTGTCAAGGAAGCTTTAGGCGGAAGTTTTAAACCTTTGATAGAGCAAATAGTAAATGGTAATATAAGAGGGATAGCAACGATAGTCGGATGTACCACGGCTAGATATGGGCAAGGTGGAAGTAATATTTTTAAAATAACAAAAGGGTTAATCGAAAACAATATTTTAGTTCTTTCTGGTGGATGTACATCCTCAGTAATGCAGTATACAGGCTTAACTAACCCAAAAGCCGCGGATGAAGCTGGCGAAGGACTAAAAGCAGTTTGTAAACAACTTGGAATTCCACCAGTACTAAGCTATGGTGCTTGCGTAGATATAGGGAAAATGACACAAACAGCAATGGAAATAGCTGATGAGCTGAACATTGACACTGATAAACTTCCGATAGTAATAGGAGCCCCAGAATATCTCGAACAAAAGGCAGTCGCTGATGCATGTACTGCAGTTGCACTAGGATGGCTGGTTCACATTGCACCTGTACCATCAATTACAGGAAGTGATGTAGTAGTGAAAACACTTACCGAAACTACCGAAAGCTTAGGACTTGGTAAAGTTGTAGTTGAAATGGATGCTGAAAAAACTATAGAAATTTACAAAGAGCATATTGAGAAGAAAAGAAAAGAATTAGGGATATAGCAACCTAAATATTGTAGGTTTCAAAATACAAAAACAGTATACAAGACATCCTATTTAGGGCCTTGTATACTGTTTTAATTTAGTGGTTCATATTTCATTATGTAAACTATATTATATTTTCGAATTCCAATCTTTAATTATTTCTGTCGGAATTTCCAGCTTCATCGTGCTATCTCCTACCATTCTATATTTATCCTTACTTACTAACCCATGATAATCAGATCCCCCTGATATAAATAGATTTTTGTTTTTGGCATATTTCAATAGATAATCATTTTTCTCATCAAATGCAGAAATGTGATAACACTCTATGCCGTCGATTCCTGCCTTTACTAACTCATCCAAGAATAATTCTACATTTTTAATAGGATATTCAAATGGGTGAGCGATAAAAACAAGACCATCTGCATCATGTATGTTTTTAATTGCTTCATCTACTCTGGGGGTATTTTCTATTACTTCTATATACCATTCGCTATTTGGATTAGAAATATATTGTCTATAAAAAATATTTATATTTCCCCAAGCATCATCCATGAATTTCGATTTATTTTCTTCATGACTACATACTTCATTCAAAAATACAGTTGCCCAATAAATAATTCCTTGTTTTATATTTATAATATCCTTATTTACAACCAATCCTATTTTTTCTGCTTTTAAAAATAATATTTCCATACTTTTTTCATATTCTTCTTTTCTTTTTTCAAATGTAAAATATTTATTTAAAAAAGGTTTAATTTTTGTTACATCAATATTATAAGCCAATACCTCAATCGTTTGATTTCCTATATAAGAGTTTATCTCACAGCCAGGTATTATTACTCCATTATAGTGTTTTTTGTATTCTATATATTCATTTTCATAAAAGCTTACATCATTATGATCGGTAATAGAAATATAATCTAGTTTATTTTTTTTCGCATTTTTCAATATTTCAATCGGCTCATTCTCTGAGTCCGGTGAGTATTTAGTGTGTATATGTAAATCTATCATTCTTATTCCCCCGTTCTGTTATAGGTAGTGTAAAATATTTATAGTACTAAATACTACACTATCCCTTTATATTCAATATATTTTATCAGTATTATCTATAGTTTTCTTTTTATCTTTCAGACAACCTACTTCTTCCTCAGTTTAATTCCTATATATACAACCAATCCAATACTTATTACTACCATCAGAGCATTAAATATTATCTTGTACAATTGTGTGTTATCCTTCTTTACTTCACCCTGACTAACTTCTTTTAATATAAGCTCACCTAGTGTACACTCGTCCATTTCTTCATTCACTACATATGTCTTATACTTTTCTATATCATATGTAGGTTTTGAAGCGTTTTCATTACCGTAAATAAGCTTATATGCTGAATCATTCTCTGCCTTAAATATTACTCTATCTATACTGTATGTTATATTTACTTTACTAATATCAATCTGACTATCATCGCCATTATTGATTTTTATTACTATATCTTTATCACTAGTTTCGTTTGGAAAGCTTATTTCAGTATTTTCCGCCTTCACATTTTTAAGATTTAGATTATAAATTTCCCCTGAATATTCTGAATACTCTCCACCATCTAATCGAACTTCATAGTTTCTTCTAAATGTATCATCTGTCTCTAACTTTATTTTATGTATATGTAATCTATCTGCGTTATTTATATATATGTACGTGCTGTTATCCTTATTCTCCGTGCTTGTCTGAATTTCCTTTTGTTTATAGTACTTATTTGTGTACACATTGCTATCATTTTTATATCCCATTATACTATTTATTTTAATATTTTCGATATTATTAGGCACTTCGAATCTATAAAATTTATATTTTTTTACATCATTAAAGTATATATTAGTCTTATTAATATTTTCTATATTATATACCTTATCTTTAGCAATATACTCCCATAAAAGCCCGTCATAACTTCCATATATATCTACTTCTTTCACATAATCCTGCCCGCCAATGTTTAAATCCATATAGTTTATAGTTACATCTTTATTTATATCATTTGTCTTAACTTCAAAGTCGAAAGATTCCTTATCTTTCATCTTTTTTGTATCTACGAGATTTAGATTGAAAAGTTCTGTTGTTCCCTCTATCTCTGTATATATGTTTTCTATAAAATGTGGCACAAAGTTTCCTTTAGCGTCTTTTATTCTAACATCATTAAGATTTTGTTTTGCATGTCTATAAACATCTTCATCCAACCAAATGTATTTATATTCGCCATCACCACTCAACCTTATATCCTTTTGTGCATTCCAGTCTGTTAAGTTAGTTGAGTTAGTTGCATATGTATTTGCAGTAAAACCTAGTAACATAAACATGCAGAATATTATAATTATGTAATTATATCTTTTCATTATTTACCTCCTATTAAAAAGTTGCTACAAATCTTAAAGTTTTTATACTAAGTTCCTACTACTTAAAATTTATCTTCCATATTATTTCTCAAGTTTTGATAGAACAATGATATTAATATTGTGATTATACCGAATATAAAGTAAGCAATAATCTTCCAGCCGATCTCTAAGAATGCCAAATCATAAAACGCTAGCTTAGCAACTGCAAATAGTGACATACCTAGTCCGAACCTTCTTAGATATACATAATTATTTTTAAATCCTAATATTATGTATATGAATGCTACTATCAGGAATATCAAGCTCACCAAGAAGCTTATATGACCTAGTCCCAGTTGGTATGTTATAAAAGAAGTCACTATATAAAGTAAATATATATTTATAATAAGTGGATACAACTCAAAATTAAAGTTCTTCGTTACCACAATGCTTTTAACAACATCCTTAAATACTAAAAATGTAATTATACTTACAACGATTAATACAAGTAATCCAAAATATTCAACCCCACTATTGTTTTGATAAATAGGGTATGATAGTGCATTTTTAGAAGCTACTGTACCCATCAACACCAAAGCAGACAATATATATAGTATAGGGTTGAATACATTTAGGAATGTATCTTCCCTATTTTTGTTTGTTAATTCAAAGCATTTTCCAGTCAATATTGTGACCAATATAAAAATTAATATTTTAAATAATCCATTATAATCATAACTTAAAACACTAGTTACTGCCTCTTCTATATAAAGTGAGTATAGTCTACTTGAAATATACATCGCATAAAACCATGTATTAATAATAGTAAAGTATTTAAAATTGTACAACATTTTACCACGGTTTGAAAACTTATTTAAAAATTCTCCTGCTGCTGCGTAAGTTGCAAGTATTATTAATAAACTTACTGCATATGCTGTATACTTAAGCTCAAAAAAACTTATATTCTGCCCAGACATTCCTCTTAACGCTTCAAATACTAAGAAGTTTGCAGAACATATAGATAATATAATCCAACCTGCTTTTTCTACAGCTCGTAATCCAAACTTCAAACCATACAAAGTTACGACAACTGCCTCGATAGTCCATCCTAGAGTCATCCATGTAAGCCCAAATTGGAAAGGTATAACTAAAATGGCGAAAGTGAGTGCAGTAAGATAAAACAACCCACTTACATATTTATCATTATGTACTCTTTCAGATACTAACTTAGCCAATCCTATGTATATAACACAAAATATTATAGCGAGTATTCCTCTAAAATCCGTCAAGCCTTGTTTTTCAAATATACCATATATAGCAAGTGAACTTATCGTTGTGTTTAACCCTAATAATATTATATCATAACTTTCAAACTCTACCTCATTCTTTATAGCATAAGCGACTGTTATAAATGTGTACATTCCAAATGTTGCAATAGCATACATCATATTTACAGTAACATCATTAACAACACTCATAAGATATAACATACTCGGTACATTTAACAAAAAGCTTATATACTTAACTCCAGTCCATCTTTTATATAATGATATTGCAATTATTGTAGTATTTAACATGAGTAAATATCCCATAGCAATATAAGCACCTTGGGCGTTTAAACTAAATTGTGAAACATATGATACGAATGGGAAATACCCACCTATCAAAGCCATTCCACAAATAACTTTAGAATTGTATCTAAGTGACAATATCGTAGTTATCGCTGTTACAAGCAGTGACAGCACAAGTGCCATATTAAGATCTACAATCTTTAGTCCAAAATAGCAATAGAAAATGCTATAGTAAAGTATGGCCACTCCACCACCTAATAATCCTGTAGCAAATACCTGTTTATTCTTCCTATAGAAAAACTCGCCCACTCCTAAGAATAATATTCCTATCAAAAATGCAACTATACCCTTTCCGTAGTTATCGAGCCAATTCTCATGAACATATGTAAATCCAGACGCAACACTCAGTAATATAAGGATTATACCTATCTTATTTACTAGATTAAGTCCTATTTTCATCTCGATATCATTATTTCTAATCTTACGTTTCATAGCTTCTTCATCTATCTCTTCATTTTCCATTGTCTCTGATGTTTCATCATACACATTTTGCTGAATGCTAAAATCATTCTTAGCTTTTTCTCTTATAATTCTTATTTTCTCTTTAGCTTCATCGTATATCGTATCGATTCGTATTTTAAAGGATTCCGCTAAATCTGACTCCCTGTTTTGTATAAAATTATTTACTTCAGAATACTTATCCTTTACTACTCTTTCTAGCTCTGATAATCTATTCTCTGTAGCAACATCACTATTTTTAAAATATATCGCCATCTTCTCACGAGAGGCATTTAATATATCTATCTTCTCACTTATCATCTGCTCATGAAGCATCGTCCTAAGCTCTCCGTTACTTTTCTTTACTTTATCATAATCCTCTTTCATACTATTAAATTGTTCTTTATATTTTCCTAGTTCCTTCTTTAAATGCTCATTCTCCCTAACATTATCATCCTTCTCATATTCATTAATTACTTCTTCGTAATTTTTTAAAGTCTTCTTATACTCTTCTAGAACACTTCTAAATTTTTCCTTCATCTCCACTCATATTCCCCCTTTTTCATTTCATTTCCCGTTCTTTACTCATCTCACTGTAAGAGAAAGGTATACCCAACATTTTCCTACATTTATATTTCCAATTTTACACTATTATACAATAAAAAACAAGCATTTTTTTAATGCCTGTTTTTAATCTTTTTAAATACATGGTCTAGGACAATCGATACAACTCTTATCAAGTTCTTCAAATTTCATCATTTCAAGTCCATCATTTTTATTATATATTATCGGCATATCATCTCCTGTATTCAAGTTAATTTTATCTAAATTAAGACACTCGTCTATTTGATTAATTCTAGGTTTTACAAGCTTCCATCCGTTTTTAGTTAATATATATACTGGGATTTTTATACCTACTTGGGCCATTGCTTTAGGTGCTATTATTTCTCTTACTAGTTTAGATGCACAAGACCAAACTATATCTGCATTTTCACCCATAATCTCTGCCGTTTCATTGTTTATTCCTGTTGCGCATAAGCCAAATTTATGGATTTTTACATCTCCCTGTTCAAGCTCTGATATTTGTTTTAAGTATTTATTGTCATTTGCAGCAACCGACACAGAAATATTTTTATATCCCATTTTTATTGCTTGCTTAACCCCTTCTACTTGATCAATCTTTCCTGTAAAAGGAAATACAGGTATTACTCCTTCCTTAAAAGCTTCTTCCACTAGTTCAGGACTTGGAGTAGTATAGAACAAACCTGACATCCTTTTCACAACACCTTGAGTTGTTACTGGACTTGTTGTTATAACTGTCCCTAGATTGTTTGATACAATGACAGCAGCATCGATTTTTCCTCTTTCCATTGCATCTGACATTATTTCAGATGCTCCAAATGCAACATTTCTCTCACATGAGTTGAGCGGTCTATTATCATCAAACCCTCCACCTTTTATCACAACATTATTTATTAAATCTATCATATTTTTTTGAGAATCCTCTTGTCTACCATCTTTAAGTGACATTAGCAATTTTTCGGCTACATTACCCCCTATTTCCTTTAACAAATTAAACATTAATGGACAATATTTAATAGGTGGTGGCGTTGAATATATAGCTTTAAGTTCATCATCCTTTTTTGAAATTAATATATAACTTCCAAACATCCTAGTAATATGACTAGCTTCTTTATCATATACCGTCTGTACTTTATAGCAACATTTTAACAAATCATCAACACATTTCTCAATATTTCCTTTACTCTTTAAAGAAAACAGCCTCTTATCATCATTTACTATCTCTATATCATCTGAAATAAAACCATTTACATTTATTTCAGATGGATTAAATCTAGATAGTTCATCTTCAGACAAACCTGTAAGTAAATTTGTAGGTAAATTTTCTTTTTTATAAAAAATCATTCTAACACCATTTTCATCTACTTCAAAAGTTACATCCCCATTTGAATACTTACCTTCACTTATTAAATCTTTAGCTATTTCTTCCCTTAAGTTCATAATAACCATCTCCTATTATATAATTTTTTGTTTGTACTTGTATTATATATCAAAACATGATATAAGTATAATATATATAAGTTATGTTAATCATAAGGTGGTGTTATATAATATGAATATTAATTTTGAACTTTATTACATATTTTATATTGTTACTCAAAATGGCAATATCTCAAGGGCAGCTAAAGAACTATTTATATCCCAACCAGCTGTTTCCCAATCAATAAAAAAACTCGAGTCACAATTAGGCGGACCCCTATTTATAAGAACAAAACAAGGTGTAACATTGACTGAGGAAGGAAAAGTATTTTATTCTTATATTAAACAAGGCGTAGAATTATTTAATAATGCAGAGAATAAATTTTCTCAGCTAAAGAATTTAGAAATAGGGAATATAAAAATAGGTGCAAGTGCAACTGTTACAAGACATGTACTACTTCCGTACATAGAGAATTTTCATAAACTCTACCCTAACATTGATATTGAAATAACTAATCATTTAACTAAAGATTTACTACAACTTTTGAGAAATGGAACAGTAGATATGCTAGTTTTAAATTTACCCATGCAATCGACAAAAGATATCGATATTATACCATTTAAAGAAATTCAAGATTGTTTTGTTGTAGGTAAAGATTATAAATATATTTCCGCTAACACCATTTCACTTGAAGAATTAAAAAAATATCCTTTAATATTTCAAAAGAAACCATCTAATACCAGAACTTTTTTAGATAACTTCCTTATACAAAACAATATAGAATTAACTCCAAAAATTGAAATTGTAAGCTATAATCTAGTTATGGATTTCACTAAAATTGGATTTGGGATAGGATATGCAACTCGTGACTTTATATTAAAAGAAATTGAAGAAGGTTATTTATACGAGGTTAAAACTATTCCTACCGTACCAAAAAGACATATTGGTATTGCTATTATGAGTAACACCGTGTCAAGTTTTGGAGTTAAAAAACTACTTGAAATAATTACAAAAAACTAATAAACCTTTCTCTGTAGTTTCAATTTTAAACTAAATACAAAGTCTTGTATAATTCTAAACTAATCATCAAAAACTAAATAAGAAAATATATTGAATAAGAAGGGATATTTTACACTACCATATAAACTTAGGGGGAATTAAAATGAGTGTAAATAATAGATCATCTAAAAATACTGCAAAGATTTCATTTAATGAATTCAAGGAAGAGGCTTCACTTGAAGTAGATAATGTTGCTAAACACAGAATAGGATCTACTAGACAGACTAATTTAGTAGAACTAGCTAATGATGAAAATATTGGTGGACATGTAAAAGTAATGATTGAAGGAGCTGACAGAATAAGATCAACAAGGGACTCAGGTAATTATACTAGACGTTAGTATAATTACCTGAGTAGAAACAATAAACAGCATTAAGTATGCTACCATGTTCAGGCATGAAAATAGAATTTACTTACCACCTACAAGTTTCTATATTTCATGCCAACTCTATTTTTTTTGCCTGTTTATCTCTATAAACATTTATTTTCAATTTGTGTTATCTTAATCTATTACTTCTCTTTTAAATAAAACATACATATCTAAGACTACCATGTGGAATAATAATAAATAAATTGTAAAACTTGAAATTAATGTAATTTATAGAGGTGGACATGATAAAATATATAAAAAAATTTATTGATTCACATGATAAAATAGATGGTTTATTACCAAAAGAAAATATTAAGCAGTACAGTACTAAAAGCTTTAAAGACGCTGAATTAATTAAAATGAAAATCTCATGTTCGCTAATTGAGAATATAAAAAAAACAAGAGAAATTATGGGTAATAATACTGATCTTATAATTAGAACTATTACATTAGGTAGGAGCGATGTCAGAGATGCGGCGATTATTTATATTGATAATCTAATTGACACACATCACATAGATGATAACATCGTACGTCCACTTGTGCTTGATGCATATACATCTGGACTTGAATCAGGCAGTAAGATAATAAAACAAATTCAAGCAGGGAATTTAATCACCAGAGGAGAGACCAAGAGGGGTGAAGACTTTAATGATCTTTTAAGCAGGCTACTAATTGGAGAGGTTGGACTTTTAATTGATGGAATTGATGAGGTTTATATTATAAGTGCCAAGGGATATGATTACAGGAGAGTAACAGAATCTGATGTAGAACCAGTAGTAAGAGGCTCTAGAGAAGCTTTTGTAGAAGTTTTAAGTGTTAATATAGGGCTTATAAGACGGAGACTACACAGTCCCAATTTGATGTTTGAAGGATCAGAAATAGGTACTGTAAGTAAAACAAAATTATGTATAGCATATATGAAAGATATATGTAAAGAGGGGCTTGTAGATGAAGTTAGATTAAGACTTAATAGAATACATATTGATGGGGTGCTTGAAGGAAATTATATAGAAGAGTATATTCAGGATAATCCTTATTCAATATTTCCTCAGGCACGAAATACCGAGAGGCCAGATGTTGTTGCCGCTGCTTTGTTAGAAGGACGAGTAGCAATTATAGTTGAAAATACTCCAATGGCACTTATAGTTCCAGGTGAGTTTTTTTCCCTTATGCAGTCTGCTGAAGACTATTATAATGGATATATATATTCCAGTCTAATAAGGCTTTTAAGATACCTGGCACTTTTTGTATCATTATTTCTTCCTTCTTTTTATGTTGCAATTACAACTTTTCACCAGGAGATGGTTCCTACAGACTTTCTTATAAGCATTGTGTCATCACGTTCTGATATACCATTTCCGGCTTTTATAGAAGCTTTTATGATGGAAATTACATTTGAGATTTTACATGAGGCCGGTATACGTCTGCCAAGACCAGTAGGACAAGCAGTTAGTATTGTTGGAGCTTTAGTTATAGGTCAGTCGGCAATACAAGCGCATATAGCATCTCCATTAATGGTAATTGTAGTAGCTTTAACAGGTATTTCTACATTCTGTCTGCCTCAATTTAGTGCTGCACTTACTGTTAGGATAATTAGGTTCCCATTAATGCTTATATCTGCTACATTTGGTTTATTCGGACTTATGATAGGTATATTGTTTTTATTGTTACATGTCTTCTCTTTGAAAAGTTTTGGAAAGCCATATATGGATCCAATAGCACCTTTAATGACGAAAAGTCTAAAAGATACAGTACTACGTTTTCCATGGTGGGGACTTGATAGGAATCATGCTGATAATAGTACTAGTAACCTAGAAAATATGAATTCTAGTAAGACTTGGCATCTATTCAAAAAGAAAGGTGATTCATAGTGAAAAAAATTATAATTTTCATTGCTACAACAATTCTCTGTGTTTTACTATCAGGTTGTTGGGATTCAAGGGAATCTGAACGATTGGGACTAATAACCGTTATGGGAATCGATTCTACAAAAGATGGACAGATTAAAGTGGTAACTGAAGAACTTATTAGTACAAAACAGAATTCAGTTGGGGAGGGAAGCAATAGTTCTAATAAAATGCCAGCAAAAGCACATGAAGCAATAGCACCTACGATATCAGAAGCTATGGAGAAAATAAGTGGATTAAATCAACACATTAATTATCTTTCTCATACAAGGGCTATAATTTTATCAGAAGAGTTTGTTAGTACAAAGGGAATAGATATATTTATTGATTATTTCGAAAGAAATCCTAGAATAAGGCGTAATACATGGCTTTTGATTGCAAAAAAAAATCAATTTAATAAAGTTTTAAGTACTGCTATAAATATAGAACCAGGTACTGAAACCGGTAAACTAATAAATGGTATACTCGAGAATAAATTAAGAAATTCATATTTAACTGCTAATACTCTGGGAGATTTTTTAAATCTTTTATGGGGAACGGGCAGTGACCCTTATACATCTGGTATTAGTCATCTTGAAATAACTACAGGGGGAAGTGAAGTTGAAAATCAATATCAAAAGGCAAATGATACCTATAATTTAAAAATTGAAAATACAGCAGTATTTAAAAAAGGTAAACTGGTAGGTTGGATGGACAACGATGAAAGTAGAGGTCTTTTATTTACTAAAGGAGATATACAAGGAGGTAATATATCAGTTCAATATCATAAAAAAGATATATCTTTACAAATTATAAAAATGAATTCAAAAATAAAGCCAGTCTTATCCAATGGAAAAATGCAAATAAATATTAAAATAGATATATTATCAAATATAGCAGAAAGTCAGGCATATTTAGATTACGAAGAATCTGAAGTTATTAAAATTATACAAAATTTACAAGCTAAAGAAATAAAAAAACTAATTAATTTGGCTTTCAATAAGTCAAAAGAATTAAATTCAGATGTTTTTGAGTTTGGAAATTATTTTTATGGTGATTACCCAGATTACTTTAAGAAAATACAAAGGAAAAATTATGAGTATCTAAAACATATTAAGCTTAATATAGATGTAAAATCAACAATTAACCAGATAGGCCTTATCAAAGAAAAGCAAAATACTAACATTGAGTATAGAAAATAATGGTTACTGAATATCCTATTGTTTTGTCATTATGGAAAAAAGGAGAGAATGATTTGCTAATTATAACAATTTTTGCAGTGATTTTAATATTCTGTGCTTACGGATTGCACATGATTAAAAATAAACTTTGGAGAGAACTAAGCGTTTTTGGATTTTTAATAGGAATTTCTTTATTCTTAGCAATTGTAAACGCGTTAGATATGAAAGGACCTATTGCATTGATGGATGACTTTCTTAGCCCCTATGGTAAGGCTATATTCAAATAGAAAGGTGGTTAATATGAAAGAAAAATGTATAATAAGTACCAATCAATTTGTTTGGATGCTTTTTAGTATAATAACCTCTTTTACTGCACTACAAATACCAGGGTTGTTAATATCTCATGCTGGTCGTGATTCATGGATGTCAGTAATAGGTGCATGGTTTATAGATTTATTACTGGCTATGGTCTATGCATATATGGGACTGCGTTTTCCGGGACAAAACATGGTACAGTACAGCATGACAATTTTAGGGAAATATGTAGGAAGAATAGTTGGCATAATGTTTCCACTTTTTTTTCTGATGACAGCTTCTCTTTTGATGAGATCCCTCAGTGCACTGCTTGTCAATCTGTTTTTGCCAAGAACACCTATGGTAGTAGTTCTTGGACTCGGATATGTTTTAATAGCTTATGGTGTAAGTAAAGGAATAGAGGTAATAGCAAGAACATGTGAAGCCTTGGGTCCTATATACTTAATAAGTATGATTATTTTACTTTTCATGGGAATCCCAGAAGTAAAATTGCACCGATTAAAACCACTACTTGTAGAAGGGGTTTATCCCTTTTTGACTGGTATTCCATTTATACTGAGTTTTATAGGTATTTGTATTATTATGGGTATGTATATACCTATTTGTAACCGACCTAAAAACGGTTTTTTAGCTAAATTCATTGCAGTTAGTATAGGAGCTACTACTATAGCGGGAAGCCTTTGTTTAGCTATAGGTACTTTTGGTTCAGAACAAGCAGGAAATATGCTGAACCCTAGTTTTCAACTTGCGAGATCAGTCCATATAGGTACTGTTATTGAGCGTGTAGAAATATTATGGCTAATGATATCTATAGGAGCAGGAGCTATGACTTGCGCAAATTTAATATGGGCTTTCAATCTTGGAATAGCTCAAATTACAGGACTAAGCACATACAAGCCACTTATTTGGCCTTCAGTACTTATTGCATTTATTCTTAGTGTAACTTGTTTTGATAGTAACATTGATGTATTTAATTTCACTTTTTATTCGTATATGTTTATTGCTCTATTTGTTCAGTCAGGACTTGAAATGCTATTGTTTATAAGTGCTTTGATTTCAGGAAAAAGGGGTAAAAAAACACAGCTTTTATCATAGTTTAATGTGTACAAAACTATTTTCCACTTATTCCATCGTTTTATTATCTCTACCATATAGTCTGTCTTCAATAATTGTTATTTTCATACCAATGTGCCATATACCCCTTTATTACTTCTATTTGCTACGCCCTATCTATCCTTACCCAAAATACATATACTGGTGTTTTTATCAAGTACTCTAAATATATTCAGCAAATCATCTCTTTGCCATGCAATGCAACCAGCAGTTGGTGTGTTACCTTCTCTTGATTTATGTAGAAATATAGCGGAACCATTTCCATGTATGCATTCTTTATTATAATCTATAACCGCTGTGTACTCATATAATTCATGAAATAAATCTTCAGCAGAATTCCAATCATTTTTTTGATTATACCTCTGCAATGTGTTATATTTTTTTGAGTTTTCATCATCGACCCATACATAATCATTTTCATAATTTATTTTTAGATAGGGGATACCTTTTATTACTTCACTCCCATTAAATGGTTCTCCATATCCAAATGTATATACAATAGAATATTCTCCTTGTGGAGTAAACCCATCTCCCTCACATTTTTGTTTTCCATAAGGTATTATACCGTTCCTCCCAACAATAGTCAAAATATTACTTAATATCTCTTCTACTACGCCATTATCATTTATTCTATAAACATTTGTGAACACACCTTTTTCATCTTCAAAAACTACTATTCTCATCATATATAATTTCCCCTATCAGATTAAATATTAGTGTTAAGACTTATAATAAAATTTATTACAATCACTTCTACATTTTATTTATTCTTTATCAAAGTTATGCAATATGATTTTTAACTTCATCGTTGTCTAGGATTCTTGGGGGTCAAGCCTGCCTGAATATTTTTATATACACAAATATAAGATATATTTGGAAGCTATCTTATTTCTTTGATATTATACCTTGCAAAATTCAATATTGTATCCTTATCTAACTCTGTTAATGCAGCAATAGGAATAGCATTTAAAATCCTTCTCTTGTCGTATATAAGTATGTATTTTTCATTGTATTCAGTCTTACTTAATTCTTCCCATTTGTATTCTAAACTCTTTTTAGAATAATAAATTTCAATACCCTCAGAGTTTATTATATATTTTACAGATTCTTTTGCCTCTTGACTCTTTATGTATGCTTTTTTCGTGTTGTTTATCAATATTTTTGGGATAATGACTACCGGAACTATTCCGATAATAAAGTATATTCCAATCACCTCTATAAGTGACCATATTGATTCGTACAACTCTTCTGCTGATTTGGCAAATTTAACATGTTCGATATTTGTACTAAATGTAAGCGGAACTACTAAGATTATCATAAATATTATTGGATACCATATTAAAAAGCTTTTACTCATTTTATACATTTTGCTTCTACAATAAATAAGTTTCACATAATCCGATCCATCCTCTGATTTAATATCATAATCAAATTCTATGATTTTATTATCCACTTCCATTTCCATATACAACTTCCTTTAATTGGCATAATCTTTTTCTCCTTAAATAATTATAATATTTGTAATCAGTTACATACTATAATATTTATCAGATTTTGTCAAACCTATTATTATTTCATTACATATATACCTACATACTTTCTCACTATTGATAAAGCACTATGCCCAGTAATTACACTTTATTTAAGTTTTTACATATAACTAATCAATAATAGGAATATTAACTTTTAGAAATGTAAAAAAAGAGAGGGGTTATTAGAGATGCTCAGAAATAAAATTTTAATTATATTTCTATGCCTTATTACTATACTTTTTTTTGCATATATGATTATATGTTTTACTGGCAAAAGTAATAATAACGCACCTATTGCCAAAATGACTATAATTCAAGAAGAGAAATCTAACTATAGTATAAATATGAAAAGGGATATTTTATGTCTAATGCTTGCGTATCCACAATATATAACGGGTGTTGAAAGTAAAGATCAAAAAGTTTATATCATAATGAAATCTGGAAATCGTATTATTTATGATGACCAAAACATTAAGAGAAATGAAGAAAAAATCAGCAACGCCGACTTACAAGATATGATGAACTACGTCTACCCTATTCAGGATATAAAAGAACTAATGCCAAAAAACAATGAATCAGGACTATTTAGGGTTCATACCTTCTATAACGAAATCTATGGGGAGACAAGAAATCAAATTGAATCAAACCTTGTCCATGTAAAAATCAAAAATAAAAGATTTTCTTTTAATAAGAATAATAACGCAGCTAACTCACTAAAAAATGTTATAAATGAACTTATACCTCTAGCACAAAATCGAAAGGATATAAATAGATTCGTATTTCCAGTGAGCGGAACATATAGCTATCGCGTAGTTGAGGGCACCAATCTTCTAAGTTCTCACGCTTCTGGAACATCAATCGACCTTGTATGTAGTGAAAAGGATTATTGGAGATGGGTCAGTCGTAAAGATGGTCAAACAAGGTTGGATATCTACCCTCGTGAAATCGTTCGGATTTTCGAGAAAAATAATTTTATATGGGGAGGTAAATGGGGAGATTTCGATATGATGCATTACGAATATCGTCCAGAATTATTATTAAAATCAAGATACTTTAGTACTGAGCCAAAACAAGGGACTCCTTGGCATAACGGTTTGCCTTATTCTGATTCCACCGTAAACGGATATATAAAATTGATTGATGAGGCGTGTTACAATATAAAATAAGCAATTCAATCTCAAAATTTCAAATGGACAAACTTCTGCACTATTAATAGCAAGTTTGTCCATTTAATGAATCTCCCCGTGGCAAGCCGACGGGGTATTAAACCCAAAGAGATTAAACTTATTATTCCTATTATTGAGGCAATGAGGCTTTTAAATCTATAATTTATAATCTCTGTTTCATCCATTTCATCCTTTGTTTTCTTTGAGGCAAAATCCATATATTGCACTACCATGTCATTGTTAAATGTAGAATAAACATAAAAACTAATGGGGTCAGGGCTGAAATATTCAATTATTATTATATGTTTTAGTTATCTCTTTTAAATATTCTGTTTGTTTTATTTCCCCAGCTTTTATCTTTGATACCATTGATACCTGTATGTTAAGTTTATCAGCTAATTCAGTACTAGTTGTTTTACAATGCTTTTTTGCTAATAGAACTATAGCTTTTCTTATATCTGATATTCTTTGCTTTTTCGTTTTTATTTTTATTTCTTCTATACTCACCTTTTCTCTCATTAGTATTGTTTCTATTAAATCATCTAATTCTATCTTCTTAGTTCTATTTACATTACCCTTTTGAGCTTCCTTTATTTCATATTCGCACTGTTCAATATCATCAATTTCTTCGTTTATATATTTTTTATATTCTGCTATTGCTTTTGCCTTATTATTTGATAATATTTTTAGTACAAATTCTATGTCTACAACTTCTTCTCTTCCTCTTGCATATTCCCCATAACTACTCCACTCGTAGTTTGCATCTTTTGTCATGTTTGCTTCTACAGGATTTTTATGTATATACTTTGTTAAATGTAATAAGTAACCATCTTTATCACATACAATTGCTTTATATCTTTGTTAAAAAACATGGCCTGTTCTCGTATTTTTCCTATTATACCATTGTGTGTATACCTGCTGTATTCCCTGCATTATTTTTGTTAATGGAGTGTCACCTACTTCTAAAAGTAGATGTACGTGATTATCCATAATACAATATGCATATAGCTTAAATATATATCTCCACCTCGCCATATTTTCAGTCAGTATCAAATATTTATAATACTAAATACTACACTAGCCCTTTATATTCAATATATTTTATCAGTATTGTCTTCCCTCTCCCTTAAGAGGTTGAGATTTTTACTGTTTTTTATTTTTTTATATACAAAAACAGTTACACCTTTATTATAATAATTTTACCACAAACCATCACAAGGAGGTACAACTGCTTGGGTAAAATTATAACATTTTTTATTAAAATTTTAAAGTACTTAAACAAATTTATTTGGAGTTTACAAAAGTTTCTGATTTCTCTTCATGACGACTGGGATGCCATCAAAGAGGATTATAGTGTTATTTCTCCTAAGTATCGTCAGTTTGCTATTGATTAGCCTGCTGATATGGACGATTTCTTCGTTAAACGTATGGAACTTGATTATAAGGTCTTACTTAAAGATTTTGAATCTAATCATGGTAAACCTTTAAAGCCTGTTAGCCGTAGAAACGGTAAGTCTATTGACCATTCTACTGTCTGCCCTTTTTGTGGTGCTCCTCATGATTATCTCTATAATAACAATGGTGGCAAGGGTCAATTCCAGTGTATGGTTTGCTCTAATGTTTTTCTAGTTTCTAATTCTTATCTTTCTAAACTTACTTATTCGTTGGGTTAGGACTAATTGTTACTAAAACAGACATATCTTCGGTTACAGTAGGAATGCCAAAATCATCTTGCCCATTTGCCATTACTACTGCTCCCTGTTCCATTTCCTGTATATTATCATTAATTTTAATATTTCCAGCCCCTGATAGTACAGTTAAAACCAAAGAGGAATTTTCATGTTTATGTGTAGGTAATGATTGTCCCTGTTTAAAGTTAAAACTGCAACAATGTCATAAAGACGGATATTAAAAAATCTATTTTGAAGCATATGATATTCCGTACAACTCACATCCATATTTATATCATCAATTATACAAAAACAGGGACAAGGTCAAACTCAAATTTTAGAAATCTTATATATGAATTTCTAAAATTCAAGCCTGTATCCGTATCATTACACTGCCACCTCTTATTTTTTCTCTATTTATTACCTTTATTATATTACTATAAATTAAAAATTACTACAAGTGTTTTGGTTATGTAATGGCGAACGGTATCAAGCTTGACCCCATTTATTTCTTATTCAGGTAACATTTCATGCAACACCTCATATTATATATTATATACAATATTAAATATATAAAAAAAAAGGAGGTTAGTACCGATATGCCAACACTAACAATCAACGTACAGGAAATAACTCATGATACACCCATAACTGACTATAAATATATTGTCAGCATTGATAATACCGGCGACCCATTCAGCCAGAACCCTGATGATTGGCCTTCTATCAGGCACAAAGCAAGCTACAGTCCAATCCAGGCTGTGGGTGATGCTTCTTCAAATGTTGTTAATGTTCCTAACGGCAAATATCTTATAACAGTACAAGCCCCAGGTTATAAGCTTGGCGGAATCCATGTCAATATTGCCAGTAGTACAACAGCAATAGTAAAATTAAATAAGCATCCTTTGCCTTTGGCAAAAATCCGTGCCAAAGTTTTTCATGATAACCATATTGTTAATGGACAAGATGACGTTCCTGCTGAAGTAGGTCTTCCAGGCTTTCATATAGTAGTGGAAGATCTTATAGGTGAAGTAACTGTTGATTACTTTGGAAATCCGGTTGGTACTCAGTATGAGAAAAATCCCGATGGTACCTTCATCTTTGATGTAGATGGGAATCCAATACCAATTCCCAATACAGCTGGAAAAGTAGTTACAGATGTGAGTGGAGAAGCTATTATTGAAAATCTAGCGCCGGGAAAATATGAAGTTCAGGCAATTCCTCCAGATGGATACGGCTGGATACAAACCAGCACCATTGAAGGAAAACATGCTTTCGCAGCATGGATTGAAGAAGGAAACGACGGATATTTGTATGAGAAAGGCTTTCAAACCCCACTTGTATGGTTTGGCTTTATTAAGCCAATGGAATGGGGAGAAGTCAAGGCTCCAGGCACAGGAACAATCGAGGGTAGAATAAGAAATATTATAGAATTTGCCCCACCACAGAGTCCACTTGCTTTAGGCGAGCCAGTGGATCGTCCATGGATAGCATTAAATGATATAGGTGGTAACGATGAGCAAGTTTATACAGGTAGAGGAAATCCTGATGGAACCTTTATGATAACTAATGTTCCAGATGGTTTATACCAGATGGCTATTTGGGACGAGCCCCTTGACTATATTATGCAGTTTAGAACAGTTCAAATAATAAATGGTAGTACTACTAACATGGGCGACATTGGTGTTCCACGCTGGTATGGGTGGATAAAAGGGAACGTATTTCGCGACGCCAATAATAACGGTATAAAAGAAATTGGTGAAGAAGGTTTACCATTAGTAGATGTTGGAACACGTTATAAAGACGGCAGTATACAATATAGTACCATAACCGATATGAATGGCAATTATTCACTCAATGAAGTATTTCCATTAGGACTTTATACTTTAGCTGAACTAGGATTTACACGTTTTGGATATACAAAAGCAGTATCAACATCTGATTTTGGAAGTCCTACGGAAGGTCCTACAGTCACACATGATCGTGCTCTGACTTTATCAACTTTAACTTGGTTTGGATCTACAAATAAAATAGACTGGGGCATGAAGGAATATCCTCTGACTTTATCAGATAATACCATTTTAACTAATGGTGGCATATCAGGCATTATTTATAACGCTACAATGAGAAATGAAACGGATCCTCAATTTGCTGCTGCTGAAGATTATGAACCTGGTATTCCGAATGTTAGCGTAAACCTTTATAAACTAAATCCTGATAATACATTAACTTTTGTAGATTCTACAACTAGTGATTCTTGGGAACATCCTATTGGATGTGTCCGACCTGATGGTAGTCCAGACCCTAAATGTATAGAAACTACCACAAGCGGTAACCAGATTAAACGTGGTGTTTTTGATGGTGGTTATGCTTTTGAGGGAATATCAGAAGGAACCTATGTTGTAGAAGTCATTGTTCCTGACGAATATAAAATTCTTGATGAACAATCAATTAATACAAGTGAGGGTGATGATTTCGTAAGAATTCCCCCAACTGATCCAATAATTAGTCAGCCAAACCCACCTCATATGCACATGGGCAACTCCTATTTATCTATGCCTGGAAGTCCTCCGTATTATGAATCTTCAAGAACCATGAAGGTTGTTGAATTAGGTTATGGAGAGAATGCGGCTTGCGATTTCTATATGTATACCGATGTACCTGTACCAGGTAGAATGGTTGGCTTAGTCACAGATGATTTGAATGTAGAAACAGATCCTAACTCAATAAATTTTGGAGAAAAAAAAGGAATCCCACTTCTACCAATTGGTATTCGCGATTATAACGGAAAACTTATAACAACTGTTTATACTGATAAAAACGGTATTTTTGAAGTTATTTTACCTTCAACCTATACTGCAAATGTTCCTACTCCATCAGGTATCGCACAAGGTATGTATCGTGTTATAGCAAATGACCCTGGAGATCTGGACAATCCAAATATAGGCTATAGTGGTAGTTATCAAACACTTCCTCTTGTATTTGAAATTTGGCCTGGTAAAACAACTTTCGCAGACGTAGCCATATTCCCTATTACAAGCGGCTTTATACAACCTCCTCCATGTCCTATTTCTGCTAATACTCCAGAAATTTATGAATTGAGCAAGATTCATGTAAGTCTACCTAATACAACGGCAAATAGAACTTTTACTATAACAGGAACTGGCTTTGGAACTGCTCGAGGTAGGGTTACACTGGATGGTTACAATATACAAATTGTTAGCTGGACTAACACCCAGATAACTGCAAGAATTTCTATGTCAACTCAATATGGCCCTCGTCAGTTGCTTGTTCGAAGAAATGATGGTAAGCTTTCACCTTACGGAATAACCTTTCACATACTTAGAGGATCATATAGACCTACGATACTTACTGTTAACCCTAATAATACTAATGATGCAATTCAGACAGCAATTAATTCAGCTCCAGATGATAGTCTTATTATACTATCGCCAGGAACTTATTATGAAAGTCCAATAATTTATAAAAATATAAAACTTCAAGGGAAAGGTGCCCATGATACTATAATTGACGGTAGATTTTTCATGAATTATAAAACAACATGGGAATCAAAACTAGCAAGTATAAATTATGATGGTCCAAGAGTTGAATCTATGGGGCAAGCAATTACAGTAGTTGCTAACTCCAATACTTTTAAGTCGACCTTCAAGCCTCAGATTGACGGTATTACAATAACAGGTGCAAGAGGTCAATCTGCAGGAGGCGTATTGATAAATTCATATGGAAAGAACTTTATTATCAGCAATAATATTATAAAAGAAAATGGTGGTGGCTTTGGTGGTGGTATAACCATAGGTATGCCTTATAGAGGAAGTAATCAAAACACGAATATACAAATACACCATAATAGGATTCTTCATAATGGTGGTGTAAGCCTTGCAGGTGCAATTGGTATATTTAACGGTGCCAACAATTATGAAATAAGTAATAATGAATTATGTGGCAATTATTCTGCTGAATACGGCGGTGGTATCTCCCACTTTGGCTATAGTCCTGGTGGTAAAATACATCATAACAAAGTACAGTTTAACGCGTCCTTTGATGAAGGTGGAGGAATAATGATTGCGGGCGAGTTGCCTCGTCCACCTGCTGTTCTCTCTGAAGGAGCAGGTAAAGTTAATATATATAACAACTATATAATATTTAATGTTTCAAATGATGATGGCGGTGGCATCAGACTCCTGATGGCTGGCAAGGAAACTTTTAGCATAACTAACAATATCATAGCAAACAACGTAGCAGCAGATATGGGCGGTGGCATATCTTTGGATGATGCATCGGATGTAAGAATAATAAATAATACTATAGTCAAAAATGCTTCAACCGCAACTGCTGAAGATAGTGATGGAAATCCGCATGGCGCTGGCCTCACAAGCGAAGGCCATAGTGCTTCATTTAAAGCCTCTCTACCAGCTGGTTCTAGTGACTTTAGTAATGCAGTGCTTCTAAACAATATTTTCTGGGATAATAGAGCTTACCGTTTTGATTTTACAACAGGAAACCTTGATCCGAATTATCAAGTTATAGATATGGAAGTGTTCGGAACTTTAAGTCCAAGAACATTTACACCGAATTATTGTTATCTATCCAAACCTTACAATGGCGGAACAAGGAATATTGTTTACAATGGTAACAATTCTCCAATATTTATACAAGAATATACTACGCTTATCAAAGCTCAAGCTCTAAATCAGCAACCTAGATTTGTATCAGTAACCATAGTAATTGAGCCAAATATGAACTCAGATTACCATTCATCTAGTAATTCACCAATCGTAAATAAAGGAATCAATAATATTAGAATAGGTTCTTCAATTTATTTTGCTCCATTGTTTGATATAGATGATCGACCTAGAATATTCCGTTTAGTAGATATAGGTGCTGATGAAGTATCCACTATTAGCCCTAATAACCCAAATAATAGCTTACAAGAAGCAATTGATATATTAAATACTATATTCCAAATTTTTAAATTTTTTAAAGGAGGTCGTTAGAATGAATAAAGAATATCGATTTGCTGCTACTGACGGCTATATAAAGATGCCCGATGGGACAGATCACTATATATTTGGTTTTACTAATATTACAGGCATCCCTGAAAACGAGATATATTCACACAGAGGTAAGGCTACGCTAATGGCTCCCCTTCTTGAAGCTTATGAAAATGACGATGTCTATCTTACTCTAACTAATATTGGTCTTCCAGATCGACCAGACTTAGATGATTCCCATACAGTGCATTGGCATGGCTTTCCTAATCAAATAGCATTGTATGACGGTGTCCCTGAGGCTTCTGCATCGGTTCCTGTGGGGAGAGATTTTGGTTATTATTATAAGCCCCTTAATCCTGGAACCTATATGTATCACTGTCACTTCGAACCGGTCGAGCATATCCAAATGGGTATGGTAGCTCCTTTAATTGTAAGGCCAGAGCTCGAAAAAGCTCTTGGAAATGATGGTAAAAAATTTGCTTATAACGACTTAGCGACTGAATTTAATCGTGAATATTTCTTATTTATGACTGAACTTGACTCTAGAGTCCACAGCCAAGTTTTAGGTGTCCAGATGTTTGAGTGGACCGAATACAGTCCTGATTATTGGCTTCTAAACGGCCGTTCGTATCCTGGTACGGTTGATACTACAGTAGGTAGCTATCCATCTCAACCTTATACGGGGCTTATTCAAGCAAACGCAGGTGAAAAGGTGCTACTCCGCTGTATCAACCTTGGATTTCAACAGCATAGTATCGAATTATTGGGTATTCCTTTAAAAATAGTAGGTATTGATGCACAACAGCCAAAAGGTTTAAATGGTGAGGATTTATCCACATTTAAGAACATTATCTATATAGGTGCTGGTATGACACTTGATGTAATCTTCACCGCGCAAGAAACTGGAACCTATCCACTATTTAATAGATCTCATAACAAAAATATTAATCCTGGTTCTTCACCGGGTGGAATGGTATCCGAGGTTAAAGTTTATCCTACTGGTACTCTCCCACCTCAGGAAAGACCAAACCAATAGAAAGGAGGGCATAAAAATGACACAAACGTTTGATTTATGGGCTGACAGTGGGTATTTTATGACACCAAAGGGCCACAACATCTATTTCTGGGGATTCAATGACTCTGCAGATGTTTCACCCCAACTGCCAGGACCTACACTAATCTTTAGTGAAACTAATGAAATAATAATAAATCTTCACAATAATCTACCCGAAAATGTCTCCTTGCTTTTCCCGGGTCAAGAAAATGTACAATATAAGAAACCAGATGATACTTGGGAGAGTGTACAACCACAGTTTTCAGGAATAGACCTTATCTCACTGACAAACTATGCACCTCCTGGCGCAACAATAACCTATAGATTTACTGCAACAAACCCGGGAACTTTCCTGTATGAGAGCGGAACAAATCCACAAAAGCAGGTTCATATGGGGCTATATGGATCAATAGTCGTAAGACCACATGATTTTAACACTGTAAAAACTGCTTATGGTCAAAATACGGGTACTGATTTTGATAGAGAATATTTAATTACAGTTGCTGAAATTGACCCGGTTCTTCACAAGTCTGTAGAAAAAGGAGAGCCTTACAATATAAAAGACTACAAACCGAGGTACTGGGTTTTGAACGGAAGGTGCGCTCCAGATACCATGCTTAAGAATGGATTAAGCTCTCTGCCAAGCCAACCTTACAGCGGCATGATAATGATGGAACCCGGCGAGAAGGTTCTCGTAAGATATATTGATGCAGGAATTGAAAACCATCCTCTCCATCTTCATGCTAATCATACTCGCTTGGTTGGTCTAGATGGAAGAATCTTAAGAAACGGAAGTACAGATTTATCTTATAAAAGATTTACTATACTAATGGGATCAGGTCAAACCTATGATATGATTTTCGAGTGGGATGGACTCGGGTATACTCCCGGCAATCCAATACCTACACTGCTACCAAGTATAAGAAATTTAGGCATAGGTGAACCTGGATGGACGATGTGGAGCGGCAGTCCATATCTCGGTGAGAAGAAAGATATTCCAGTTGGGGTTGTTTCTTATAACGAAATGGGTGAATACCATTTTATGCTCCACTCACATGAAGAGCCGCAAATTACGAACTGGGGCGAATTCCCTGGTGGAATGATGAGTATGTTAATGATTCATCCACCTGGAACTCTTTCACCAGATACTGGTGTAATAAGGAGGTAAATTAGTATGAATATTATAAAAGATTTATGGGCAAAGCTAGGTGCTTTAAATATGCCCGACGGTTCTACAATTCCTTTCTGGGGTTATGCTGAATCTGCCGCTTCCCTGCCACAGCTTCCTGGACCTAAAATAGAGGCTACTGTCGGTGATACAATACAGATTAATCTTCATAACACGCTAAATGAACCTGTATCTATAATTTTCCCGGGTCAAAATGTTGTACCAACCCCAGTAAAAGATGCTAACGGCAAATTTATTTCCTATACCGCCCATGCAGCAAACAACGGTGATGCAGTAAGCTACAGCTATACATCCGACAAGCCTGGTATATTCCTTTACGAAAGCGGCAGCAGCTCAGAAAGACAAATCCAAATGGGGATGTATGGAGTTATTATTATCAGGCCCGCCGGTTTTAATGCGACAGATGCGTCGACAAGAACAGCATACGGAGCAAATACTGGAAGTGAATTTGATATTGAAAAAATACTGATACTTGGTGAAATAGATAGTACTCTACATTCAAAAATAATCAATCCGCAACCTGATGATATGTATAGTTATAGTCCAGACTATTGGACAATTAACGGGAGGTCTTATCCTCACACCATAGCAGCAGATGATACTTCTTCTCAACCCAGCGGCTCAAAAATCACGGCTGGCCAAGGAGAGAAAATATTAATCAGGTGTATCAATGCAGGTTTCCAGCATCACAATATCCGATTTGACAACCTGACAGCCAGAGTAGTAGCTGTGGATTCAGTACCACTCAAATCAAATATACTCGATAAGACTTATCAAAAAAACACAGTAACAATTGCATCTGGTGAAAGCTATGACATTATCATTACAATAAATACGCCCGGAAAATATATAATCTACGACAGGGACTATAATCATCTGGTTGATGCAAATGGTTTATCTAGTGGTATGATAACAATAATTGAAATTGTATAGAGAACAAATCATTTTAGCGTATGAAATTATATATACTGTTCTAACAGTTTAAAAAAATCCCCCACAGCATTGGAAATACTTCCAACACTGTGGGGGATACATTATTCTGCGGATGACAGGAGTTGCACCTGCACACCCTGCGGTGCTAGATCCTAAGTTTTAGAATACGCAAACTGGCTGTTTACAGCACTTTTAAGCAGTATAGAAACCTTTAGGCGCCTTATAAAGATCTAGCGCTTAGCTGTATTTACTATACTTGTTCGCCTCTAATGAGGCGCTAGACTATTGTGATTTTGTACGTTAGACTACTTATTTTTATCAACTTGCTGTGGCATCTTTCACTGTTATATTATTCATCTTTTCATTTTTGAACATTAAATATTCAGGTCTTTGTCGTACCTCATCAAAAATTGGCCACGTTTCTAAAGCTTCCATTGTAATACAATCTTCTTCTCTATCATCTGAATAGCATTTTTGTAATTCATCGAAAAAATCCTCATACTTATCCTGTATTGCACATAATCCCACTTTGTAAATACTCTTCTTATCATCGAAATCTGTTTCTTCTATTTCTTTTTTTACTTCAGCAACTTTACCCATTCTTTTATTACATAACCATGCATTTATCTGAGCAACCGTTCTATGATTCGTTGTTACTTTTTTTAGGCACTTAACTCTATTAAATATATTAAGTGCTACTTCCCATTGGTTCTCATTCATAATATCAAATCCTATCATATCAAACTCATCACCTATATTAATCATATCACTTTTTTCTAAAATTTTATCGCTAATACATAATATTATTTCATAACCTACAATGCTTAATGCTTTTATACTTTTTTCTATATATTCTCTATTAATATCTATTTTTTTATTCAATACAATATTCCCTTTTTTATTCCCAACTTCATTAATATATAAATTGTTAATTATACCTGCATTATGAACAAAAAGATTTCTTCTTAAAAATATTTCCTTTACTTCTGCCATATTATTATCTATGTATTCAATATTAATTTTCATATCCTTTTTTATGTACTCATACCAGCCCTCAAACCCCTTCATCATCAATTTGTATACTTCTTGATCGATTACATATTCTGTCGCACTTTCTAGAGAGTCTAATTTTATTATCTCATCTAAAGATAATTTTGTCCCTTCCTTACCTATACTCTTAGGAAATAGAGTTAGTTTCTGTCTTATTGCGCATGAAATCAGATATTCAAAAGTTACTATTAGACTAATTAATGCACTTTGATAAAGCACATTTTTTTGTTTTCTTGAACTTACTAAATCATTATTCACTGTTTCAATCTTTTTATAATTCTTTTTATAATAATGCTCCAGCCTTTGTAAAATTTCTTGTTTTTCTTGTTTAGATATTAATTCATCAAGTTTTTCACTCACTTCATCAATATCCATTTCTGAATTTTGTTCGATATATTCCTCTTTATATTTTTCATTAATTGATTTTATTATATTCTTTCTCTCTTCCTCAGGCATTTCTATCATTCCCATAACAATAGGTACTACCATTTCCTCTTGTATATTTTGTACAATGCTTGTATAATTTGTGTCGATTATTCCTTCAACATTATCCACAAATTTTCTTAATACTTCTATGTTTGTTTGAAATTCTCTTAATGCTTCTATTAGCATTTTTTCACTCCCCTTATCATCTTTAGTATTTTAAAACTTCTTCGTTACACCACAAACTCTGCCCCAAATCAAAATTTCATCCCTCTTAAATATTTCCTTCCTATAATTAGAGTTCTCAGGTTTCAAGGTTATCTCTTTGTCCTTCTCTAGGTATCTTCTAACCTTAAATTCCTTTGTCTCAATTACTTGAAGCAATGCTATATCTCCAATATCAAGCTTTGCCTTGTCTTCGATATGTATAGATTCGCCTTTGTTTATCAAAGGCTCCATACTATGGACGTTCATCTGCATTACTCCCATATCTGCTAATAGAAATAAGAAATAGGGTGAGATTCAAAATTTTCATTTTCCCTTCTCACTTTCAATTATTATCTATCAGATTTCTTCCACTTAAATAATCAAATCCAATATTTCCCATATTAAAATTAGAATATTCATATTCTTCATCTATTACACCAAATGAATTTGGTGCATATCCTTTCCTTAATTTTAAAACTTCTTCATTCTTTACTAACTCATTATTCTCTTTAATATTTAAATTAGCACATGTTGAGAACAGCTCACTATATTTATCATTATCATCTAGCTCACATCCAAGTGGTGAATATCCAAATAAATATTCTTTATATGATCCTGCATTACCAAAATAATAAATCTCACTATAGTATGCAAATTTTGATGAAATTTCTGAACATATCTTTATAGGAATTTCACCTAAATCATCTAATTTCATTTTACCTATGAAAAATTTCCTTGTTTCACCATCTATAACTTCATCTCCGAAGTTTAATGGGACAGGTGCATAAAATTCTGGTTTTGTAATAGTAATTGAATATACTAGTATTTTATCTTCTTTACTAGAAATAGTGTTTAACAAATATCCTTTACAATCATAAAAACTCTCTGTATATTTTTGTTTCGTATCATACTCACGCCTCACTTTTGGTGTCCCAAAAATGTTATCAATATATTTTACAGTCAAACCAGTATTTAGCTGTGATATTTTCTTGTATTCTGCCTCATACTTATCCTCAAAAACTGATGTTTGTATCAATAAATACCAATCTTTTATTTCCCTCATCCCACTTGTGACTGATCCTATCCCTGCAATTATTAAACATAATGTAATTATTAGCACCACAATAGGACTTTTTATAAACTTTTTGTTATACCACTTCAAAAAATTACTTATCATTAAAATCACCACCTCCATTATCTTTAGTATTTATACTTTTTTAGTAACCCTATCAATCTTATATAATATTTCAAATTCCCCCTTATTTAATCTAAAAGACGGATAATTTTTATCTATATGTGAACCATTGGGGGTCGAGTAGAATGGCGCGTTTGTGGCACCAAACCCTCACAGAACCGTACATACGCTATTTACGCATACGGCTCTTCATAGTAATCTTCATTAATTATATAAACAAACATATAGTCTAGGATTAATTACTGGTGTTTTCTTTAGTATTCCATTAAATTTATACCAGGTTATCTTCTTTCT
>Ga0209000_1000587_pt1 | contig 32828 bp, 31 predicted proteins | sample RifGroD2_FD_183998 | JGI IMG/M metagenome (GOLD analysis project Ga0209000, IMG submission 183998) | Groundwater microbial communities from Rifle, Colorado, USA - Groundwater D2 (SPAdes) (version 2) | ecosystem: Environmental > Aquatic > Deep subsurface > Groundwater | place: Rifle, Colorado... | reverse complement strand
GCCCCCCCGTTCCCCCCCCCCCGGTGGTTGAGGTCCCGGTGAAGCCCGCCGAAGCGGTGCCCCCCGTGGTGGCGGCCCTCGAGACGCCCGTATTCGCCGACGGCGACGAGCTGAAGCCGCTGCTGAAGGCGGCCCTGCTGAACCGGGCCTATTTCCAGGGGCTCCGGAACGGCGGCACGCCCTACAGCTTCGGCAGCCGGAAAATAACCCGGGTAGAGCTCAGCGCGGCCAACGAGGAATTCATAAAGATACTCGAATCCTCCCCCACCGCGCAGGACTTTGACCGGCTTATCAGGGAAAGATTCGACATTTACCAGCTGTCCGGCCGCGACTCCACCGGCACCGTGGTGTTCTCCTCCTACTACGAGCCCACGCTGGAGGCCAGCCTGCAGAAGACAGAAGAATATAAATATCCCATCTACGCCAAACCGCAGGACATGATCTCCATAAACCTCGAGGAGTTCAACGAGAAATTCAGAGGCGAGAAGCTGACCGGCCGGATGAAGGGCAATACGCTGGTGCCCTACCTGAACCGCGACGAGATAGACTTCCAGGGGGCCCTGGACGGCAAAGGGCTGGAGCTGGCCTGGTTCAAGGACCGCGCCGATATCATGGACCTGCACATCGAGGGGTCCGGCCGCCTGCAGTTGCCGAGCGGCAAGGTGATAAAGGCCAATTTCGCCGCCACCAACAGCCTCAAGTTCAAAGGCTGGCTCTCGGCGCTGGTGGAGGCCGGCGCCATGCCGCGCGAGGGCATAAGCCACGAGAAGGGCAAGCAGTACCTGCTGGACCACCCGGACCAGGAGCGCGCCATCATGACCGCCAACCGCCGCTACACCTTCTTCAAACTGAACCAAGACATAGACCCGGAGACCGGTCCCGACGGCACCTACGGCCTGCCGCTCACCGGCTGGCGCTCTATCGCCATAGACAATAACCTGGTGCCCATGGGCGCCATCGCCTTCATGCGCACCACCATGCCCGACGTGGACAGCGATGGTACTCTGCTCGGCCGCAAGACCGACAGCCGCTTCGTCTTCTGCCAGGACACCGGCGGCGCCATAAAGGGCCCCGGCCGCGTGGACTTCTTCGCCGGAGCCGGCAAGAAAGCCCGCACTTTCGCCTTCAAGCTGTGGGACCAGGGCACGCTGCACCTGCTGCTGCTCAAGGAAAAACCCGCGGCCCGGCCCGCCGCTGCCGCCGGGGCAGGGAGCAGCCTGTGAACATCATAAAAAACGCTTTTTTCCTGCTGACCGCCGCCTGCTGCGCGGCGGCGCCCGCGGCGGCGGCCGGCCCGGTGCTTACCGGGCTGGACGTGCTGGAACGCGACGGTTTCAAGCAGTTGGAGGGCAAGCGGGTGGGGCTGATCACCAACCACACCTCCCTCAACGCCGCGGGGCTTAACGCGGTGGACGTTTTCCACAGGGCAGGCAGCTTCAGGCTGGCGGCCATCTTCTCTCCGGAGCACGGCTTCCGCGGCACCGAAGAGGGCGGCGTCTACATAGCCAGCTCCACCGACCCGGTCACCGGCGTTCCGGTTTACAGCCTGTACGGCAAAGGCAAACAGCGCCCGACTCCCGACATGCTGCAGGACCTCGACATTCTGGTCTTCGACATACAGGATATCGGCGCCCGCTTCTACACCTACCTTACCACCATGGGCTACGCCATGGAAGAGGCGGCCAAAGCCGGCCTGCCTTTCATGGTGCTGGACCGCCCGAATCCCATAGGCGGCCTGGTGGAGGGCCCGGTGCTGGATCCGGAGATCAGCGCCTTCACGGCCTATTTCCCGGTGCCCACGCGCCACGGTTTCACCGCCGGAGAGATGGCGATTTTTCATAAAGATAATTTAAAACTGGAGCTGGACCTTGCCGTGGTGAAGATGGAAGGCTGGCGGCGGAACATGTTCTTCGACAAGGCCGGCGTGGGATGGACCAATCCTTCTCCCAACATCCGCGACCTGGAGGCGGAGGTGCTGTACCCCGGCCTCGGCTGCTTCGAGGCTTCCAACGTTTCGGTCGGGCGCGGCACGGACATCCCTTTCCACTGGTTCGGCGCGCCGTGGATGAAGGCGGAGAAGATAGCGAAGAAACTGAACAAGGCCAAACTGGGCGGGGTGAAGTTCTCGCCGCTGACGCTGGCCCCTGACAAGGACATGTACCAGGGCAAGGACTGCGCGGGGATACTGGTGAACGTGACCGACAAGTCCGCCGTGCGCGCGCTGGACGTCTTTGTGCACGCCGCCTACTGGCTGAAGGAGTACAACGAGGAAGACTTCAAGCTGAAGGAAGTCGAGATCCGCAAGATGACCGGCTCTTCCGATCTCTACGCCATGCTGCAGAAGGGCGCCAAACCGGCGAAGATCATAGCCGCTTTCGAAAAGAACAACGCTCCTTTCCGCGAGGCGGCGCTGAAGTTCCGGCTTTACAAATAAAGGGGAATGTGTTAAATTTATAACCTATGGGGAACAAAATTCTTGTAGTCGACGACGACCCCGAGATCTCGAGCCTGGTGCAGTACACGCTCGAATCGCTGGGTCACCAGGTCAAGGTCTGCGACAACGGCCGCGAAGTGATGGACATATTGCGCTCCTACCAGCCCGAGCTGCTGGTGCTGGACGTGATGCTGCCCGGCATTGACGGCTACTCGCTGGCCACCCAGATCTCCGAGGACGAAACCCTGGGCAAGATGCCCATCATCGTCCTCTCCGCCCTCGAGCCCTCGCGCACCATGTTCCAGCGCTTCTCGCAGGTGGCGGCCTTCCTCACCAAGCCTTTCAATACCGACGACCTGATGGAAGCCGTAAAGAACGGCCTCGCCAAGAAGTAACAATTACCGCAATAGAAAAAGAGGAGAGCGTCCGCTCTCCTCTTTTTTTGTTCCGTCAACGGCGCAAGCCGCTCCGGTCAGTTATTTTATCGGTTCGAAACCCGGGGCGAGCTGCCCCGGCGCTTTGTTCTGGGGGCAGGCTTCCTGGCAGGCGTCGCAGCCGTAGGCCCAGCCCTGGCCCCGTTCTTCGGCCTCGGCGGGGATGATCCATTTGGCCTGGGTGGTCCAGTAGGAAAGGCAGCGCCCGGCGTCCAGCCGCCCGCCGGCCAGCGCCTTGGTGGGACAGGCCTTAACGCACTGGTCGCAGCCGCCGCAGTTGTCCTCCAGCGGCTTGTCGGGGGTAAGGTTCAGGTTGAGGGCGATGCCGCCAAGGAAAAAGTAGGTACCCAGTTCGCGCGAGACCAGCAGGGTGTTCTTGCCGCGGAAGCCCAGCCCGGCCAGGCGGGCCAGTTCCTTTTCCATAACCGGCGAGGTATCGCAGAAGGTCCTGCCCTCCGCGCCGGGGAATGCTTTTCTTATTTCCCCGAGGATGGAGGAAAGCTTCTCCTTCACCGTCAGATGGTAGTCCCGGCAGAGGGCGTAGCGCGAAATTTTAGCGCCCGGCGCCGTCAGCAGCCTGGGCTGGCAGGCCTTGCGGTCCGTCCGCTGCAGGAAGTCAGCAGGCTCGCCGGCGGCCTTCAGGGCGGCGGCGTGGTCCATGTCCGGCGTCCAATAGCGGAACGCGCACATCAGCACGGAACGCGCGTCCGGATGCCATTTTTTTATACTTTTTCTTACGAGGGGGTCCCGCTTAAGGTACATCAGGCCGTCGGGGATCATGGTGACGGCCTCTGAAAATCTCCTGAACTCCGCCAGGTCCGAGGCGGGCGCTATGCCGGCCGCCGACGCGCCGCAGGCCAGCGCAATTTCCTTTATCCTGCCGGCGCTCACGACTTGGCCTGGCTGCCGTACTCCCAGGCGGAATATTCCACCCAGAAATTCCTGAAGAAAGCCTGGAGGAACTCTTCCCGTGAAACCGCGGCGCCCTTTATGGCCTTTACGCTGACGGCGGTGTCCAGCGTGGGAGTGTTGTTAAGATTGACTCCTACGCCCAGCAGCAGCCAGCTGGCGTCCTTGTTGATGGAGGAGGATTCGGTGAGGATGCCGGCGAGCTTGAGCCACTTACGGCGGCGCGGATGCCAGGCGTAGACGTCGTTGGGCTTCTTGATGCGGGTCTTAATGCCGTAAATTTCGGTTATCGTTTCGGCCACGGCCTCGCCGCTGAGCACGCTCAGGTGCGGCAGGAACTTCACGCCGGTCTCGGGCTTGAGCAGCAGGGTCATGTAAATGCCGCCGGGGCCGGATTCCCATTCGCGCCCGAGGCGGCCCTTGCCGGCGGTCTGCGTCTCGGCCAGCACCAGGGTCTTCTCGGCGGTGCCTTCCAGGGCCAGTTCGCGGCCCACGGCCTGGGTGGATTCCACCTCGTCGAGGCAGACTATCTTGCTGAGGCCGGGCAGGCCGTCCAGATTCAGGGCTTCACAGGCGCAGGCGGTTTTAGTCATGTTGTTTTCACCTCTAAAGAGATATCCAGGGGCTTGGCGCCGCTGGTAATGGAGCCTACCGAGATCCGGTCGGCCCCGAGTTTTGAATAGCGCGCGGCCTTCTTAAGGTCCACGCCTCCGGAAATTTCAATTTCAGGCTTCCTGCCTTTATAAGAGCGGATCAGGGCTATGGCCGTCTTCATAGCGGCGTAAGTCATGTTATCGAGCATGATGACGTCAGCGCCCAGCGGCAGGAAAGCCTTGAGCTGGGCCAGCGTGTCCACTTCCAGCTCTATCTTGAGACCGGGCTTGGACGCGCGCATGGCCGCTATGCGCCGGCCCAGCACCTCGGCGCTGTTGCCGGCGAAAGCCACGTGGTTATCCTTTATCATGGCCATGTCGTAGAGGCCCATGCGGTGGTTGCGCGCGCCGCCGCAGAGGACGGCGTATTTCTCTATGGCGCGCAGGCCGGGCAGGGTTTTGCGGGTATCGTAGATTTTGGTGCGGGAATTCTTGATTACCGAAGAAAAAAGCGCGGCCCTGGTGGCCACGCCGCTCATATGCTGCAGGAAATTCAGGGCCGTGCGCTCGGCGGTCAGGATAGAGGCCGGGCCGGCTATCGTCATCAGGACGTCGCCTTTCTTAATGCGGGCGCCTTCCTTCTTTACTATCGTCACCCGGGAACCGGGGGCGGCCAGCTCGAAAACCCGCTTGGCCACGCCCAGGCCGCAGACTATGCCGCCGTCCTTGGCCTTCATTTCCCCGTGGAACCTGGTGCCCAGGGGCACAAAGAACCGGGTCGTTACATCGCCGGTCCCGATATCCTCTTTCAGTGCCGCCTTAATAACGCTGTCGAATAACTTCATTGGCTAAATTTTACCATTTACGGCGCCGGCTTAGGGGAGCCGGCGGGCGCTTTCGGCGGCCCATTCGTAGAAGGCCCCGCTCATGCCGGGGAAAGCGGCTTCCAGGGCAGGCCTGACCCGGGCAGGGGATTTAGAAAAAGCCTTGGCCGCTATAAGGGCGGCGCTGTGCAGTGTCTCGTTGGCCGCCAGCCAGTCGCCCCTGCCCTTGCCGGGGAAATCCGCGCTCAGCTTGGCGAAAACCGCGTCGTACTTCTCCTCGAAAGGCGCCTTCGTCCCGGGTGCGGCCTGGCCTGTATTTTGAAGCTGTCTGTGGAAAGCCGTAGCCGTGGCGTAATCGCAAAGCCCGGCCTCACGCAGTCCGGCAGCCACGGCGTCCAGCCAGGGAGAGCCGGCCGGCACCTGTACCTGCGCCGCTTCAGGAGCGGGTTTAGGTTTGGGAGCAGGCAGGACTTTTTCGCCCAGCCGGCGCAGAGCGCCTCCGGTCAGCCCGGCCAGGGACCCGGAGACGCCTATCCAGAAAAGGATGGCGGCCGCCAGGCCGGCCTTCTCCCCCCCGAAAATTAAAAAAAAGACGGCCAGGAACTGCACCGCAAGAAACAGGAAAGCGGACGCTTTCAAACCCCGCTTCATCCCGTGCCAAAAACCGGCGGCGCGGCCTGACAGCGCGGCGCCGGTGATAAAACCGATGAGCGGCGTGCCGGGGAAAACTACCAATAAAGACGATATGGAGTTGTCTGCCGCGCGGCCGCCGTCGCCGCCTTCTCCCAGGCTTCCCTCGAGGACGAAAAGAAGAGTGGCTAAAATTCCGGAAATGAGCCAGGCGCCCAAGGTCCAGGCTGCGCCCTGGGCCACTAGCGACTCTTTATATGAAAACCGTGCCCAGACCCTGGAGGGCGCCCCGGCCCAGCGCCTGAAAGCAGGAATAGAGTCGGTCATTTCTTTCCCCGTCGTCCGGGCTTGGTTTTAACCCCGGCCATTTCTTTTATCTCGTAGAGGCGGTCGCGCAGCTCGGCGGCCAGTTCGAAATTCAAATTGTCGGCGGCTTCGCGCATGCGGCTCTCTATCTCGTTGGCCATAGCCTTGATGCCGGCTTTGGGCAGGCCCTTGGGCAGCGGCTCGGCCACGTTTATGCCCTGCCGCTTGGCCTGCGTGCGCAGCTCTTCGAACTCCACGAATTTCTTGATGATGGTCTTCGGCTCTATATTGTGTTTCTTGTTATAGGCTATCTGCCGGTTCCGGCGGCGCGTCATCTCGGCTATGGCCCGCTCCATGGAGCCCGTCATGCGGTCAGCGAACAGGATGACCTCGCCGCATAAATTGCGGGCGGCGCGGCCGGAGATCTGTATCAGCGTGGTCTCGCTGCGCAGGAAGCCCTCGTTGTCGGCGTTGAGGATGGCCACCAGCGTCACCTCGGGGATGTCCAGCCCTTCGCGCAGCAGATTGATGCCCACCAGCGCGTCGAATTCCCCCTTGCGGAAGGCGGCCAGGATGTCGAGCCGCTCCAGGGTATCCATGTCGGAATGCATGTACTTCGCTCGCAGGCCTTTCTCGCCCAGGAAGGCGCTCAAATCCTCGGCCGTCTTCTTGGTCAAGGTCAGCACCAGCGTGCGCTCTTTCTTCGCGGCGCGCACCTCTATCTCTGCCGTCAGCGCCTTTATCTGGCCGGTCACCGGCAGTATCTTCACCACTGGGTCCACCAGGCCGGTCGGCCGGATGATAAGGTCCACGATGTCCGCCTTGGGGCAGGTCTTCAGCTCGTAGGGCCCCGGCGTGGCGGAAACAAAAATAGTGGCGGGCCTGATCTCCTCGAACTCTGCGAACTTCAGCGGCCGGTTGTCCAGCGCCGAAGGCAGGCGGAAGCCGAAGTCCACCAGCGTCTGCTTGCGCGAGCGGTCTCCCTCGTACATGCCGCGAATCTGCGGCACGGTCACGTGGGATTCGTCGATGAATAGCAAAAAATCTTTCTTGAAATAGTCGAACAGGCAGTCCGGCCGGCTGCCCGGGGGTCGGTTGGAGAGGTGGCGGGCGTAGTTCTCTATGCCGGAGCAGTAGCCGGCCTGGCGTATCATCTCCAGGTCGTAGCGCACGCGCTGGCCCAGGCGCTCGGCCTCCAGCAGCTTGCCCTCGCCTTTCAGCACGGCCAGGCGCGCCGCCAGTTCGGCCTCTATGGAAACCGCGGCGGTCTCCACCTCGCCCGTGGTGGAAACGAAATGGGTGGCCGGGAAAACCCAGATCTCCGGCAGTTCGCGGATGGTATCGCCGGTGAGCGGATTTATTTCTTTGATGCTTTCAACAGTGTCGCCCAACTCCACGCGCCAGGCGGTCTCGGCGTCGGCGGGGAAGATGTCCAGGTTGGCCCCGCGCAGGCGGAACCGGCCGCGGGCGAACTCCACCTCGTTGCGCTCGTAATTTATACTGATCAGGAAACGCGTCAGTTCTTTCCTGTCGGCCTTCTGTCCGCGCTTTATGTTCAGCGCCAGCCCGGAGAAATTATCCGGAGAGCCGATATTGTAAATGGAGGAAACCGATGCCACCACCAAAGTGTCCGGCCGGGTCAGTATGGAGGTGGTGGCCTTCAGCCGCAGCTTGTCTATGTGCTCGTTGATGGACGAGTCTTTCTCTATATAGGTATCGGTGGAGGGCAGGTACGCCTCGGGCTGGTAGTAGTCGTAATAGGAGATGAAGAATTCCACCGCGTTCTCGGGGAAGAAGGTCTTGAACTCCCCGTAGAGCTGGGCGGCCAGCACCTTGTTGGGCGAAATTATCAGCGCGGGCCGCTGCAGGCGCTCTATGGCTGCGGCCACCGTATAGGTCTTGCCCGAGCCGGTGACGCCCAGCAGGGTCTGGTTGGCCTTGCCGGCCAGCACTCCGGAGCACAGGGCGTCTATGGCTCCCGGCTGGTCGCCGGCGGGCTTATAGGGCGCAACTAGTTTGAACCTGCCTTCCATCTAAAGATTCTACCAATTTGAAAATGATAGAATTTGTTTTCCGGATGAAGAAAAAAGCGCAGATAACGGTGGCGAAAAGCGCGGGGTTCTGCCCCGGCGTCAAAAACGCCATAGACAAGGTGCTGGAGCTGGCCGCCCAGCGCCAGAAGACCATTTACACCCTGGGCCCGCTGATACACAACAAGCAGGTCATAGAAACCCTCAGGGAAAAGAACATACTGGCCGTAAAGTCGGCGGCGGAGATAAAGGAAAAAGGAGCCATCCTCGTCATCCGCGCCCACGGCATACCGCCGGAGGAAGAGGCCCGCATCCGCGCGCTGGAGCTGGAGGTGGTGGACGCCACCTGCCCGCTGGTGAAACGCGTGCAGGAGAACATCCGGGCTTACGCCCGCAAGGGCTATTCCACCATAATCGTCGGGGACGCGGACCACGCCGAGGTGCTGGGCTTGATGGGCTATACCGAAGGCCGCGGCTTCGTGGTCAGCGGGCCGGAGGAAGTGCCCGGCCTGCCCCGCCTGGAAAAAGCCAATATCGTGGCGCAGACCACGCAGGAAACCGAGGTTTTCCTGGCCGCCGCCGCAGCGGCCCGCAAGATCGCCGGCGAGCTGGAAGTCTCAAACACTATCTGCAACCCTACAAAAATGCGCCAGACCGAAACCGTGGAATTCTCCAGGAATTCCGATCTGGTTATAGTGGTGGGCGGCAAGAACTCGGCCAATACGGCGCGGCTGTTCCAGATCTGCGAGCGGCTGGCAAAGAAAGCCGTGCATATAGAGCGGGAGGACGAGCTGGAGAAGGCGCTTTTTCAGGGCGCGAAGAGTATCTTTATCACCGCCGGCGCCTCCACCCCCACCTGGATGACGGATAAGGTCCTGGAAAAAGCCCGCGAGCTGGCAGGGCACGAAGCGGCCGGCCTGATGGACCATCTCTCCTTCGCCTGGAGGCTGGTGGTTACTGGCTCGCTCTACACCGCGCTGGCCGCCACCGCCCTCACCTATGTCTGCATGCGCCTGGAAGGCGCGCCGGTCTCGGGCAAATTCCTGCTCATGGCGGGCCTCTTCGCCTTCAGCCTGCACATGGCCCACCGCGCGGCTGAAAAGGGCGGCGCCGAACCGGACAAAGCACGGCGGCTGCTGTTCATTAAATACAAGGGCGCAACGCGCCTGGTCTCCCTGGCCAGCGGGGCGCTGGCCATCTTCCTGTCGGCCGCACTGGGCTGGCAGATATTTCTGGCGGCGGCCTTCTTCTGGGCCGTCGGCATGCTCTATCCTTACAAGCTGCCCATGGGCCTGGAAAAATTCGCCAATTTCCCCGCCTCCAAGGACATAGTCACCGCCGCCGGCTGGACCTTCATCTGCGCCTACGCGCCCGGCCTGCGGCAGGGCTGGGCGCTGGACAATTCCACGCAGCTGGCGGTGTTCTTCGTTTTCCTGCTGGTGTTCATGCGCTCGCTGCTGTTCGGCATCAGCCATGCCCACAGCGACCTGATAGCCGGCCGGGAGAACTTCTACAAGGCCGCCGGCCCCCGGCTGACCTACTTCGCCCTGTTCTCCATCTTCCTGCTGCTGTCGGCGATACTCTTCACGCTCAAGGGCTCGGGCTGGCGCCCGGAACTGGCCGCGGCGCTGCTGACCGGCATGCTCTACTACCTGGCGCTGATGCTCTTCTTCTTCTTCGGCAGGATACCGGAGCGCGTCGCCTCCGAGGCGCTGATAGACGCCCAGTTCCTGGTCCTCGCCGGTCTCACCTACTACACCAAATAAAAAGCCGGATCGCTCCGGCTTTGGCGCCTATCGAGGCTTCGCCTCGATATGGGTTATTCGACGAGTTCTTTTTTTAGGGTTTGGCGGGCGCGGAACAGGCGGGTCTTGAAGGCCGGCACGGTGATCTTGAGCACCTTGGCGGCCTCTTCCATGGAGAGGCCCTGAATGTCGGCCAGGGTGACGGCCAGCCGGAAGTCCACGGAGAGTTTGGAGAGGGCTTTAGCCACGCTCTCGGAAAGGTCCTTCTTCCTGATGTCTTCTGCGTGGGTGAGGTCCTGCATTTCAGCCAGGTCCTCGATGCTCACCAGTTTCTCGCTCTTCTTCTTGCGGAACTTCATCCAGCAGTTATTGGCGGCTATGCGGTACAGCCAGGTGCCGAAATTGGATTTGCCCTTGAACTTGGAAATATTCTTGAAAGCGTTGATGAAGGTTTCCTGGTACACGTCGTCCGCCTCGGACTTGAGGCCCAGGCACACATAGTTGGCCAGGCCGTAGATCTTGTCCTGGTATTTCTTTACCAGCAGCTCGAAACTGGCCGTGTCCCCGGCCTGGGCCTTTTCAACCAGCTCCGCGTCGTTCTTGTCCATATATAACCATTATAAAAAATTAGTAGAATAGAAAACGCGGAAAGCAGCAAAACGCGCAGTTAGCTCAGCGGTAGAGCGCCTCTCTTACACAGAGGATGTCACAGGTTCAAATCCTGTACTGCGCATATATTTTCCCCCGTGACCAAATCCTGTACTGCGCACCACTTTTAAAAAACCTTCCTTAAAGGAACCCCACATGTCCGACGAAAAACGCGACGACCTCCCGCTTGAAGAAGCGCATACGGAGGCCGAAGTCGAACTCATAGACGAGCCTAAAGAAACCCCCCACGTGGCCGGCGCGGCCGTGGAAGACGTGGAACTGAAATGGTACAGGGAAGTCTACCAGGGCGACAATATGCAGCAGCTCACGCTGCGCGCCGTCATCATGGGCGGCTTCCTGGGCGCCTTCATGTCGCTCTCCAACCTCTACATCGGCCTCAAGACCGGCTGGGGCCTGGGCGTGGCCATCACCTCCTGCATCCTCTCCTACGCCATCTGGAAATTCCTGCGCCTTACCATGCCGTTCCTCTTCAAGACCGACATGACCATCCTGGAGAACAACTGCATGCAGAGCACGGCCTCCTCGGCCGGCTACTCTACCGGCGGCACCATGGTGTCGGCCATCTCCGCCTACCTGATAATCACCGGCGTGCACATGTCCTGGCAGGTGCTCACCGCCTGGACAATAGTGCTGGCCGCGCTGGGCGTGTTCATAGCCATACCCATGAAGCGGCAGATGATAAATATAGAGCAGCTCAAGTTCCCCAGCGGCGTGGCCGCGGCGGAAACGCTGCGGAGCCTGCACGCCGAGGGCGGCGAGGCTTCCGACAAGGCCCGGGCCATGGGCCTGGCCGGCCTGTTCGGCGGGCTCATAGCCTTCTTCCGCGACAAGGGCTGGAACGGCGTACCGCTCTTCCCCGCGGCCCTGCCTTTCCCCGGTTCTATAAAAGGCCAGCCGCTGGAAAAATGGACCTTCTCTTTCGACATGAGCGCCCTGATGATAGCCGCGGGCGCCATCATAGGCTGGAAAATGGCCTGGTCGCTGCTGCTGGGCAGCGTCGTTAACTACGGCATCCTCGCGCCTTACGTTTCAGGCCTGCCCGCGGACGCCGCCGGCAAACTGGCCATCGACACCACCAAGCTGGGCTACCGCGCCATAGTGCAATGGAGCACCTGGGGCGGCGCGTCCATCATGGTCACGTCGGGCCTGTTCATGTTCGCGCTGCAGTGGAAGACCGTGCTGCGCGCCTTCTCAGGCCTGGCCAACATCTTCCACAAGCGGGAAGACACCGCCGCAGACCCGCTGGCGCACATAGAAGTTCCGTCTTCCTGGTTTGTCACCGGCACCGCCCTTTCCGGGCTGGGCTGTATGCTGGTGCTGCACTACGCCTTCAATACCAGCTGGTGGATGGGCCTGGTGGCCGTAGTCATGACCTTCTTCCTCGCCATAGTGGCCGCCCGCGCCACCGGCGAGTCCGACATTACGCCCATAGGCGCGATGGGCAAGATCACCCAGCTCACCTTCGGCGTGCTGGCCCCCAGTAACATGACCACCAATTTGATGACCGCCTCCGTCACGGCGGGCGCGGCCGGCGCCACCGCCGACCTGCTGACCGACCTGAAGAGCGGTTACCTGCTGGGCGCCAACCCGCGCAAGCAGTTCATAGCGCAGTTCCTGGGTATCTTCGCCGGCACGCTGGTAGTGGTGCCCGCCTTCTACGTGCTGGTGCCTGACGCGTCCATCCTGGGCTCCGACCAGTGGCCTGCCCCGTCGGCTCAGGTGTGGGCCGCGGTGGCCAAGCTGCTGTCCAACGGCATACACTCGCTGCACCCCGCCGCCCGCAACGGCATGTTCATAGGCGCCGCGGTAGGCATCATCATACCGCTGCTGGAGCTGGCCTTCCCCAAGCACCGCAAGTATATCCCCTCCGCCATGGGCCTGGGGCTTTCCATGGTGATCGGCTTCTACAACTCCTTCTCCATGTTCATCGGCGGGTTGATAGCGATGATACTGGAGAAGAAGGCGAAGGCCACCGCCGAGAAATACATCATCCCGGTCGCCTCAGGCGTAATAGCCGGCGAGTCGCTGATGGGCGTAGGCGTAGCTCTCTACGACGCGCGGGCCATGTTCAACGCCTTCACCGCGCCGCTCAAATCGCTATTCGGGAAATAGCACTATGTTCTTACAGCATGCAGCGGCAAGGATTGCCCGATTCGCCCCACTGTGCGCGGCGTGCCTGCTTTTTGCGTCCTGCTCTAAAGACCCGGAAAACACACACCTCGGGATCGTCGAAACAACTATCCTGGGCGGAGGCCTTGATGCCGGAAAAGTCATCGGGATGCAGGAGGCGCTGGTCACTCCAAACGACGCGCTGGCGGAGATAGTAGGCAAAGGGCCGATGACACGCGCCGCACTTGTCAGCGGGATACAGGTTTACGTAAAGGAGAACGGGCTGAAAGACAAGAAGAACAGCAGAATAATACGCCCGGACGAAAAACTTGGCAGGTTGTTCGCAGGTAAGAAGCAGGTCAGTATCTTCGAATTGTCCTCCATGATCGAGAACAATCTAAAGAGATAGCGCCCCTTCCCCTGTTCAAAAAACACATAACAAAAATGGACAGGCTGCTTTTCACCATGAAAAGCAGCCTGTCCATTTTTTGTTTATTTTACAAGACCCGTCACCAGGTTCAGCATGTCCGCGCTGAAGGCGATGGTCACGTGGTTCTCGTTGACCAGCAGCTTCTGGATGGGCTCCTTGCGGGCCGGGTGGGTGAGGTCGGCGGTGTGGGAGGCGCTCTCCACGAACACCAGCCCGTCGGAGGGGCCGTCCTTTTCGGTCTGGGGCACGTTCTCGATAGCCTGCTTCGTGCCCGCTATAACGGTCACCGCTATGTCGGCCGGAACCGGGTAGGCGCGGAAAGCGTTCATGAAGTTGCCGCCGCGGGCTATGGCATTGTCTATGCCGAGCGCGTGGCTGAACATGCCCTGCCCGCCGTGCAGGGTGGTATAGGCGTCGGGCGCGGTAACCGCCATCGGGAACCGGCCGGTCCAGTTGTAGAGCACCTGCTGCTGCATGGGAAAATTATCGCTGTAGATGCTGAATTCGAAGGTGTCCTTCCACTGCCCGTAAGCCAGCACCTTGTCCCAGCTCATCGGGGCGTTGGCCGCCAGCTCGTCCTTCATGAAATAGTAATTGAACTCCGGGTGCCGGAACGCGAAGTCCTGGCCGCGGTGCGGGGCGGCCAGCGTTATAAGGCGCTCCACGTCGCCGCGGTAGCCGGTCCAGCCGCCGTTAGGCATGAAGTTTGAAACGTACATGCGCGCCACCAGGCCGCCGGCGCTATGGCCTATCAGCGTCGCCTTACCGCCGCGCGCCTGGGAGTTCACTATTTCCAGCGCGTCGGCCAGGTACTGCGCCTCGTAGAAGAGATTGCCGTGCTTGTGCGGGAAGGTGACGGCAAAGACGCGGAAACCCTTATCCTCGAAAGTTTTGAGCAGCCCCGGCTTGGACGCGTCGCCCAGCAGGATGGCCGGAGTGGCCCAGGCGCGGTTGGCGTTGTCGGAAGCGCCGTGCACCAGCATGACTATCTTGCCGGTATTGGTCTTCCACTTGGGCCCGTAATGCAGCAGGAAATTGGAGGTCGCCGGCTTGTTGGAGCCGAAGGCGGTGATGATCTCCGGCGTCTCATGGCGGGATTTCTCCAGCATGGGCTCCAGCGCGAACGGGCGGGCGGTGTCCTGCCAGCACTCTATGCGTTCCCAGTATTTGGACTGGATGGAGCGGACGAGGCGCAGGCCAGCGGGGGCTTTAGCCCTTTCCGCAGGCTCCGGCTGAGGGGCGGGAACTACCGCTGCGGAGGGCGCGGCGGAGGAAAGCTGCGTGAAGGCGCCGGTTTCGCCGGCGTTAACGATAGAATTCATTGTGTTGAGAGTCAGTAATATAAAAGCAAATAGCTTCACCGTGTCCTCCACGTGAACATATTGTACAACCACGGTGAGGGTCCCGACAGAGCCTAAAGGCCTAGTTCGGGCCGGGCCCCCCGGCCTGCGCCGGGGAGCGGTCCTGCCGCTTTAGTAAATAAACGTCGTGCAGGCCATCGAGTAGCCGCCGCCGGAGGCGCACAGCACCACGCGGTCGCCGCGCTTTACTTTGCCTTCCGCCGCCATGTCGTGGAAAGCCATCGGCACGCAGGCGCTGCCTGTGTAGCCCCATTTCTCCATGATGGTGTGGGTCTTCTCCATAGGAAGACCGAACTTCTCCATCACTTCCACTATGGTGGGCTTGCGGATCTGGGTGAACACGTAGGCCTGGGCGTCCTGCGGCTTAAGGCCGATCTTCGCCAGGGTGTTTTCGATGAGCGGCGGCCACTCTTCGGTATTGAGCGTGGCGGGGAACTTCTTGGGGACCTTCACCTTGTGGGTGCGGTCCAGCAGCACCTGCTCGTCCACCGGCAGGGCGCTGCCGCCGCCGTAGATGCCCATGAAATCCCAGAAAGAGCCGTCGGCCTTCAGCGTGGAAGCCATAGGCCCCTGATTCGGGGAGTATTCCATGATGAAAGCGCCGGCGCCGTCGCCGAACAGGATGGCGGTGTTGCCGTCGTCGTGGTCGAGGTGCTTGCTCATGGCGTAGGTGCCTATCACCAGGGCGCGCTTGTATTCCTCGCCGTTGAGATATTTGGCGGCCATGTCCACGGCGGTCACGAAGCCCGCGCAGGCGCAGTTCACGTCGAAGGCGCCGGCGCTCTTGATGCCGAGTTTGTGCTGCACTTCAGCGGCAGTGGCCGGGGAGAGCTGCGAGGGCGTGTCCGTGGAGATGATCAGCAGGTTGATGTCCTCGGGCTTCAGGCCGGAGTTCTTCAGGGCCTGCTCGCCGGCCTTTATGGCCAGCGTGGCCGAGCTCTCGTCCTTGTCGGCGTAGTAGCGCGCGCCGTGGCCGATGCGCTCGAACACTTTTTTGAGCGGGTCGTCGCCGAATTTCTTGTAGAAGTCTTCGTTGCTCTTCAGGTTCTTGGGAAGGTACATCCCCGTGGCTATTATCTTGAACATTTTATTCTCCTCACCTTTTTATTTTATACCCTCAAAAACGGCTTTCAGCAGTTCGTTCTCGCTCATGCCGCGGAAACCGCCCCACAGCACGCGCTTCATGCCCAGCATATGGCCCATCCCCATCAGCGCCAGCGCCAGCAGCTCGTGGTCGTCTATGGTAAAATCGCCGGGCCGCGCCGCTTTTTTCAGCTGGGCCGAGTAATTGCGCAGGATGTAGCCGTAGTACGCGTCGGCCAGCGACTCGTCGGTAAACTCGGCCTCGCGCATGATGCGGTAGCCGTAGGGATGCTCGCGGATAAAGTCGAACAGCGCCCTGAAGGCCATGGCCTCGGTCTCCACGCGGCTGCCCGCGCCCGCCGAATAAGCCGCGGCCTTCTTGACCAGGCAGTCGCGCATGCGCATGACCACTTTCTCCAGCGCGTCTTCCTTGGAGTCGAAGAACAGGTAGAAGGTGCCGGCGGCGAAGCCGGCCTTCTTGGCTATCTCCGCCACGCGCGCGCCGTTATAGCCGCAGCGGCCGAACACTTCTTCGGCTGCCTCAAGCATCAGGCCCTGCGTGTCGCCGGCGGCGGGCCTGGCCTTCGAAGGGCCGGACCCGGCGGGTTCCCACCAGGGGAAAGGCTTGCTGGTTATCCCGCCGGCGCAGAGCCGCGCGGCGGCCTGAGCGGCGCGCGCGGGCGCACCCCCCTTCTCCCAGACCATGAACTTTACGGCGTAGAAATACAGGGTCCCCAGCAGCGCCCAGGCGTGGGCCGAAGCCCTGGCGCCCGGAGCGTAGCGGGCCAGCCGGCCTGCTATCACCTCGGCCACCGGGCCGTAGAAATCCCGGGCCAGGTCCTCGTTCCCGGCTTCCGCTTCGCGCATGGCCTTAAAGGCGTCCAGCCGACGGCCGGCCGTCTCGAAGAAGGCCCGCGCCACCGCCTGCGCCTCGGCTTCGGCGTCGGCGCCCTGCGGCAGCTCTGAAATAGCGCGCACCAGGTCGTCGCGCAGCTCACGCGTCAGCGCCTGTATTATCTCTTCTTTTGAAGCGAAGTAGCGGTAGAACCCGCCCACGGCGAGCCCCGCCGCGTTGCAGATGTCGGCCACCCCCGAGGCGGCGCAGCCCTTGCGGGCGAACACCGCCCCGGACGCCTCTATGAGGCGCTCACGGGTTTTAATACCCTTGGGGGTAGCCGGCGAGGTCATTATATTACCAGGCCGCCGTCCACGGAGATCACCTGGCCGGTCACGAAAGAAGCTTCTTCGTTGGACAGGAAGTAGTAGGCGTTGGCGATATCTTCCGGCTTGCCCAGGCGCTTGAGCGGGGTCTTCTCGGAGATCGCGGTCAGGATCTTCTCCGGCACGGTGCCAAGCATCTCGGTCATGGTGTAGCCGGGGGCCACAGCGTTAACGCGAATGCCGTCGCGGCCCATTTCCTTGGCCCAGGTCTTGGTGAGGCCGATGATGCCGAACTTGGAGGCCGCGTAGTTGCTCTGGCCCATGTTGCCGTACACGCCGACCACCGAGGAGGTGTTGACGATGGTGCCGGACTTGCGCTCTTTCATGTGGGGAGCCACGGCCTTGGTGCAGAGGAAGGCGCCTTTCAGGTTGACGTTGATGACGACGTCCCAGTCGTTCTCCTGCATCTTGTGCAGCATGGCGTCCCTTGTGATGCCGGCATTGTTGATGAGCGTGTCTACGCCGCCCAGGTCGGTGATGACCTGCTGTATCGCGGCGTTCACCGACTCCTGGTTGGTGACGTCCACCTTGTACCAGCGCACGTTCTCGTGGCCGTACTTGTCGCCCAGGGCCTTGGTGGCGGTAATGAGCATTTCTTCATTCACGTCGAAAAGGGCCACTTTCCACTCGCCGGATTTCAGGAACCTTTCAGCGCCCGCGAAACCCAGACCCCTGGCCGCCCCGGTTATAACAGCGTTCTTCTTGTTCATTTTAATTCTCCTCAGGTTCCCCGGCCCGTCACAACACCGCGCCTGGAGACCTTTTTGATTTTAATTTTGAACCTTCCCCACCCCCGCGCACCTGCCGCAACTAAAAGTGAATAATGGTTCAGTATTCATTTTGTATCATAAATCCGAAAACCTTGTCAACATATATTTTCCAATCCAGCAGGAATTCCTTACCTTCCTTATATATAGCGCGCCAGCCTGCCGGCGCTCCCTCGCCAAAACGCTGCTGCCCTCCCCGGCCCATGTGACGATAAGCTTTCGGAATCCCGGCAGTGGATAAGTGAAACGCCGCTGCCGGGCCGGCAGCCAAAGCGGCCGCCGTCGTGTGGAAAATAATTTTTTTCTGGAAATGCCCCGGGCTTTTTTGATATCCTATACAAATAACCGCGGGGTCGTGGTGTAGCCTGGTTTAACACGTCGCCCTGTCAAGGCGAAGACCGCGGGTTCGAATCCCGTCGACCCCGCCAAATTTTCTTCTCGGAAAATTTGGCACAAAAAAGCACCGCCGGCTTGTCCGGCGGTTATTTTTTTGGCGACCTTTGGGCCGGGCGGGCGGAATTTTGTATGATTTGCGGAGCGGGATCCGACACAGGGGGACACATGGAAAAATCCAAGAAAGTTTTAGGCGCCGGCATAGTGGTGGCGGCCATTGCCGCGGCGGCCACTTATTTCCTTACCGGCAAGCGCGGCCGGGAAAACCGCGAGAAGATAGCGGCCTGGACGCTGGACATGAAGGCCGAGGTGCTGCACAAGATGAAGCAGCTCAAGATGCTCAACAGGGAAGTCTACCTCGCCCTGGTGGACGAAGTGGCCGCGCGCTACCAGCGCGTCGGGCGCGTCAGCGCCTCCGAGATGCGCCACCTCACCGAAGAGATGAAAGGCGCCTGGACCCATATAAGCCGCCAGCTCAAATAAAAACGGTGGAGGATCTTTCGAAGATCTACGGCCCCGAATTCTTCCGCGAATGGGGCTCTTCCAACGCGGACTATATCCGCTCGGCCGAACTGGTGGCCGGGGCGGTTTACGACGCGTACAGGCCGGCTTCCATGGCTGACCTGGGCTGCGGCTGCGGGGTGTACGGCAATTTCTTCAGGGCTAAAGGCGTTAAAGTCCTTTCGCTCGACGGCGCCCTCCCCCCGCCCGAGCATTCCTTCCCCGTAGACCTGCAGCGGCGAAACCTGGCCGCGCCTTTTGAAAACACCTGGGGCCGCTTCGACCTGGCGCTCTGCCTGGAAGTGGCGGAGCATATCCCGGAAGAATTCTCCGATATCTTTTTAAAGAACCTGACGGGCTTCAGCGATCGCCTGGTGATGTCCGCGGCCCCGCCGGGGCAGGGCGGGCATCACCACGTCAACGAGCGGCCCCGCCGCTACTGGGCGGCAAAGCTGGCCGCGCTGGGCTTCGCCTACAACCGCGCAGCCTCGGGCAGGCTGTTGAAAGCGCTGGAGGCCGCGCGGCCGCCGCACATGTGGATGGCCAACCATATCGGCGTCTACGAGAAAGCGCGCAGCGAAAAAGAATTGAGGCACGGCCGGCCGTTCGCGCCGGACAGAAAGGAGAAATAATGGAAAAGCTTCCGCTCACCGATACCGAGACGGTGCTGTTCACCAAGATGGTGCGCAAGGTGAATTTCTTCGCCCGCATGAACATGGGCCTGCTGGAAAAGATCCTCAACTGGCTGAACTACTACCAGTTCGCCAAGGGCGACCATGTCTGCCGGCAGGGCGCCCCGGGAGATTCTCTATTCGTGATAGCGGAAGGGAAGGTCAGCGTCAACGTGAAGAACGGCTTTTTTTCTCTCTCGAAGAAAGTGGCCGAGCTCGGTCCCGGCAATATCGTGGGCGAGATGTCGCTGCTTACCCGCGCGCCGCGCACGGCCACGCTGACCTGCGAGGAGCCCTCAAAAGTGTTCGTCCTGCTGGCCGACCACTTCGACGAGGCCCTGCGGCAGAACCCGGCCTTCGCCCAGGAGATAAAGAACCTGGCCGCCGGCCGCAAGTTCGAACTGGACCACAAGTAATTACTCCCTCACGTAGTGGCAGGTATAGCCGCCGGGATGTTTCTTCAAATAGTCCTGGTGGTATTCCTCGGCCGGCCAGAATTTGCCGGCGGGAACCACCTCCGTGGTGATCGGGCGCTTCCAGCGGCCCGAGGCCTGCGCCCGCGCCACGGCGGCTTCAGCCTCCGCCTTCTGCGCCTCCCCGTGATAGAAGATAACCGAGCGGTACTGCGTGCCGACGTCGTTGCCCTGCCTGTTGGGGGTGGTGGGGTCGTGCATCTTGAAGAACAGATCCAGGATGGCTGCGTAAGAAATCTTCGCGGGATCGAATTGGAGCTGTATGCTCTCGGCGTGGCCGGTGGTCCCGGTCTTCACCTGCTCGTAAACCGGATTCTCGGTCTTACCGCCGGCATAGCCCACCACGGGGTCCTGCACGCCGGGCAATTCCCGCAGTATCTCTTCCACGCCCCAGAAGCAGCCGCCGGCCAGCGTGGCGGTTTCCAGTTTTATAGCTTTATCCATAGTCGGGCTCCCCGTGTCTCCGCCGCAGGCGCAGAATTGCGCCGCGGCCGCGGTTGAAATTATCAGCGTCAGAATTTTTCTCATGCTGCCTTTGCCAGCCGCGGCTTTATCAGCCTGTACCAGGCCGCGCTGGTGGCGGTGTAGGCCAGCAGACCGTACCAAAGCCAGGCGAAGTACGGCTTCTCGGCCGACAGGTCCCCGCCCAGTTCCAGCTGGTGGCCTATGGACAGCGCCAAGCCCAGGTAAACCGCCAGATGTGTCCTATGCCAGGCGCCGAAGGACAGGCGCCGGCGAAAAAAAGGCAGGGACAACAGCACCGCGGCTATGATAAGGAATTCCCCCGCGGCCGCCAGGGGCACATCCTCCCAGCCCAGCACCGAGCGGTACTGCTCGGCGAAAGAAATCCCGGCGGCCTGCGCGTGGTGCCAGACCACCAGCGGCGGGTGGGCCAGCAGCGCCAACGGGATGATCAGCCCTGCGCGGTGATGCCATTTAACCGGCAGGCCGGGGCCCGCCAGCGGTTCCAGCCAGGGAGCGCGGGACATGACCAGCAGCTGTCCCATCACGCCCAGCGCGCCTATAATCCCGGCCAGGCGGCCAAAAGCCATCACCAGCCCCGGCCCGTCGGCAAAGAAGCTGCCGAACGGGGCCGTGCTGTTGTCATAATACCACAGCCACAGAATTGCCGCGGCCAGCAGGGGAAAAACAAACAGTTGGGCTTTTTTCATCAGCGGTACTCAAATTCCAGCTTTATATCCGGATGCAGGCTGCGGCTGACGGGACAGGCTTTAACGCAGGCCAGCAGCTTCTCGCGCTGCTGAGGCGTAAGGCCCGGCGGCAGCGTCAGCACGCCGGTGAGCCGGGCCACGCGGCGCGGGTTTTCCTGCATATGCTTCTCTATCTCGAAAGAAGCCCCCTCGAACTTAATGCCGTCGCGCTCGGCCACCTTGGCCATGATGGTCAGGACGCAGGAGGCGATGGAAGCCGGCAGCAGGTCGGTAGGCGAAAAGGTCCGGCCCCGGCCGCCGTTGTCTGGCGGCAGGTCGGTCTTCATCTTGTTGCCGCTCAGCCCGTGCGTCAGTTCCACCTGCTGGTCGCCCGCGTATACCGCGCTGATCTTAAAAGACATGGTGCCTCCCAGGGTTCTCTATATTTATTATAATATTTACTCTCTCATCCCTGCAGGAGGTTCCTTTAAAATGAACAGCCGTCTTTTAGCGTTGATAACAGCAGCGTTTTTCGCCGTTTCCTGCGATCCCAAGCCGGAAACCGCCCAAACTACCGGAGCCCCGGCGGCCCCCGCCGCCGCCGCGCCGGCCCAAACCAAGGAGATGAAACCCGTCATGGACATACTTAAAGACCCCTCGAAAGCCGTAGAGAAAGCCCCCGAGACCTTCAAGGTCAAATTCGCCACCACCAAGGGCGACTTCACGCTGGAGATAAACCGCGCTTGGTCCCCCCTCGGCGCCGACCGCTTCTATAACCTGGTCAAAGCCGGGTTCTTCACCGACATAGCCTTCTTCCGCGTGATAGAGGGCTTCATGGTGCAGTTCGGCATACACGGCGACCCCGCCGTGGCCACCGCCTGGCGCGGCGCCCGCATCCAGGACGACCCGGTAAAAGAATCCAACGCGAAGGGCTATATCTCTTACGCCATGGCCGGGCCCAACACCCGCACCACCCAGATGTTCATCAACTTCGGCAATAACGCCCGCCTCGACGACATGGGCTTCTCGCCCTTCGGCAAGGTATCGGAAGGCATGAACGTAGTGGAGAGCATCTACAACGGCTACGGAGAGGGCGCCCCGTCGGGCAGGGGCCCGGACCAGGGCCGCGTGCAGATGCAGGGCAATACCTACCTGAAGGCCGAGTTCCCCAAGATGGACTATATAAAGAGCGCGCGGCTGCTCAACTAAAAAAGGAAATCCTCAGCCCCGGCCCTTTGCGGCCGGGGCTGGTTAATAATGGCAAAGATCCTCATCATCGACGACGACGAGACCATACACCTGATAGGCCGGGCCTACCTGGGCAAAGCCGGCTACGAGGTGCAGACCGCTTTCGACGGGCCGGAGGGCCTGGAGAAGGCGGCCGCCTTCAATCCGGACCTGGTGCTGCTCGACATTAACATGCCCAAGATGTCAGGCTTCGACGTCGCGAAGAAGCTGAGGGAGAACGCCGGCACCAAACACATCCCGATCTTCATAATGACCTCGCTCAAGCAGGATTCGAACATTCAGCGCGGCTACGGCCTGGGCATAGACGACTACATCACCAAGCCGACCAACATGGCCCACCTGAAGCTGAAGATCGACAAGTTCCTGGAAAAGCACAAGCGCCCGTAGCTAAAAAGGCAGTCCCTTGCTGGAATTCTTAACGCAGTCGCCGCACTTCTACGATTATGTAACCCTGGGAGTGCTGTTCCTGGGCGTCTTCAACGTCGGCGAAATACTTTTCCTCCTCTACAACAAGGCCAAGGTCGAGCGGTCCGAGCTCAAGCGCGGCAACCTCAAGCGCCTGGCCGCCACGGCCCTGATCACCGCCACCGACCCGGCCGAACTCCTGCCCCCGCCCGTCGCCGAGGACGAATTCGCCGCCTACAGCGAGGCCATAGCCAGCGTACTCGACAGCTTCGAGGGCGAAGTGGCGGTCAAAGCCGCGAAACTGCTGACGGACCTGGGCATAGACGGACATTACCGGCGGCTGGCCAGGCACCGCACCTGGTACAAGCGAGGCAACGCCATAGACATCCTCTCCTCGTTCCGGCTGAGGGCCAACAGGGAATTCTTCCTGGCCGTCTTCCGCAGCGAACCTTCCACCGACGTAAAGTACCGCATCCTCTACGGCCTGAGCCGCCTCACCCGCGACCACGCGGAGATCCGCGAGCTGGCCGAGCTGCTTTCCACGCTGCCCTACCTGACCGCCAAGTACACCGAGGACATTTTTTTCAACATCATCTCCGCCCTGAAAGCCAACGGCAGGGAAGAGGAGTTCGGCCTTTTCCTGAAGGAGGCCCTGGACGACAAGAAGGTGCTCAACCTGGTCAAGCGCGACTGCCTCACGGCCTGCCACGCGGCCTCCTGCGAGAAGGGCCGGAGCGTCCTTAAGAAGTACTACGAGGCGCACGAGGAAGAGCCGGAGATACAGATAGCGGCGGTCAGGGCCCTGGCCAAGATGGGAGATTTCGTCCTGATACCGCCGGCGCTCAGGCACGCCGACTGGCGCGTGCGCCTGACCGCGCTGAAATACGCCGACCTCTGCTGCACAGACCTGCTGCCGGAGATCCGCTGCCTGCTGCGCGACAACAGTTACCACGTGCGCCTGGCCGCGGCCATGACCATGGCCCGGGCCGGCGGCGCGGCCCGCGCGGCCCTCACGGAAGAAGCCGCCTCGCAGGACAAATTCGCGGCCGCGGCGGCCGCCTACGCGCTTACGCAGGGGGCCGCATGAAACTCTTCCTGCTATGGATGGCCGTCCACGCCTCGCAGTACGTCGTCTTCCTTTATTTCCTGGTGGTGAACACCACCTATACCCTGCTCATTTTCCTGGCCCTGCGCGACATAGTGCGGCACGCCTACCTTACCACCTCGCGCGTGGCGCGCCGGCAGCTGGCCAGCGAGCATTACTTCAAACCGGTCACGGTAATAGTTCCCGCCCACAACGAAGCAGCGGTCATCACACAGAGCGTGCAGGCGCTGCTGAACCTGCATTACCCCGAGTACGAGGTTATAGTGGTCAACGACGGCTCCACCGACGGCACGCTGGCGCGCCTCAAGGAGGATTTCAAACTGGTATCCTCCATCAAACCCGTCCGCCTGCAGGTGCCGCACGAGGACATCCAGGCCGTCTACAGGTCCGCGGACTATGCCAACCTGATAGTAATAGACAAGCTCAACGGCGGCAAGGCGGACGCCATAAACGCCGGCATCAACGTCTCTTCCTATCCCATCTTCTGTTCCATCGACGCGGATTCGCTGCTGGAGCCGGACGCGCTGCTCAAATCCTCCAAACTGTTCCTCGAGGACGACGAGCTGATAGCCACGGGCGGCATTATCCGCATCCTCAACGGCTGCACCGTCAAGGACGGGGCCGTGACGGAGATCGGCCTGCCGCGCACCACCCTGGAGGCCATGCAGGTGCTGGAGTACACCCGCGCCTTCCTCTCCGGCCGTACCGGCTGGAACGCGCTGAAGAGCCTGCTGATCATCTCGGGCGCCTTCGGCGTGTTCCGCAAAGACATCGTGGTGGCCGTCAACGGCTACCGCAAGACGGTAGGCGAGGACATGGACCTGGTGATGCGCCTGCACCGCCACTGCAGGGATAACAAGATCCCTTATAAAATCCTCTTCGTGCCCGACCCGGTCTGCTGGACGCAGGCCCCGTACAGCCTGGGCATGCTGCTCAAGCAGCGCAACCGCTGGCACCGCGGCATGATAGACGCGCTGCTGGTGAACCGGTCCATGATCCTCAACCCGAAATACGGCGCCACCAGCCTGATAGGCATCTCCTACTTCATCTTCGTCGAGTTCCTGGGGCCGCTGATAGAGCTCTTCGGCTATGTTTCGATACCGATACTCTATTACTTCGACATGCTCAATACCCAGTTCCTGGTCATGCTGGTGCTGCTGGCCGTGTTCTGGGGCATCTCCATCAACATCGGCGCCGTGTTCCTGGACATCTACAATTTCCGCCGCTATAAAAAGACCTCGGACATCCTGCGCCTCTGCGTGATGTCCGCGGTGGAATTCTTCGGCTACAGGCAGCTCATGCTGCTGGAACGCCTGCTGGCCACGCTGACCTTCCGCAGGAAGGACTGGGGCACGCAGGACCGGCAGGTCTTCGAGAATAAACCAACCACACCATGATGAATAAACTGAACCTTACCCCCCGGCGCCTGGCCCTGTTCCTCTGGCACTGGGTGCTATGCGGCTTCTTCCTGGGCACGCTGACCCTGATGGGCCCGGTGCGCTGGGCTGCCAGCCACGCGCGGGCGGCAGGCTGGAGCGAGTCCGCGGAAAAGCTGACGGTTTTCTTTTTCATCGGCGTTCTCTTCGCCGTTTCGCTGCTGGGCGCCAGGCTGCTGGCGGCAAAGACCGCGGCGGCCGCCGGGAAAGCGGCCCGCTACGGGCTGCCGGCCGCCTCGCTGGCGCTGGCGCTGGCCGCGCTGGCCCTGTGGATGAACCCGAAGTTAATGACGGGCGCCTCGGCGCAGAGCGCCGCTGAAAGCTTTTCGTGGTCGGAGTTCACCTTCGGCCCCTACCCCGAGAAGGAGCGCTTGGCAGAGCTGAAGGCCGAGGGCTACACGGCCGTCATCTCGCTGCTGAGCAAGGCCGTGGTCCCTTTCGAGCCGGTGCTGCTGGCGCGAGAGGAGAAAGCCGCTAAAGAAACCGGGCTGGAGCTCATACATATTCCAATGCTGCCCTGGGTCTCCTCCAACGACCACGTAACCGCGAAACTTAAAGAGCTGGAGAAAAAGGGCCCCGGCAAGTATTACGTTCACTGCTACCTGGGCAAGGACAGGGTTAACGTCTTCAAGCGCATGCTGGCGGCGGTTTCGGGCGGAGCCGTAAAGAATTTAGATACCGCCTCGGCGCGGACGCTTAAGGGAATGAAGAATTTCGAGCGCGGTGAGATAGCCGAGCTGGAGCGCGACGTCTATTTCACGCCGTACCCTACCGACGAGGAGTTCTTCGGCTATATCCTCAACGGCACGGTGACCACGCTGGTCTCGCTGCTGGACCCGGCTAACCCGGAGAACCTGCCGTGGATGAAGAAGGAAGCGGCGATAGCCGAAAAATACGGATTGAAGCTGGTCAGCCTCCCGTGGCTGCCGCTGGACAAGGCCGGCAAGCAGGCTGCGGTCAGGCAGATCCGGGCGGCAAAAAAGCCGACCGTGGTGCACGCCTTCCTGTCAAAGTCGCCTGAATCGAAAGAGTTTGAAGCGTACTACGCGGCCGTTAAGGCAAAGTAGGCGCGCCCAGGCGGGCGGCTATTTTAGGAATGAATATTATCCCGCCTACGATAGCGGCGGCGACCGCGGTCAGCAGCACGGCTCCGGCTGCTATGTCTTTAATCTCCCCCGCCTGCTCGTGATGGCCGGGCGAGATAAAGTTCACGATCCGCTCCACGGCGCTGTTCATGGCCTCGGCGGACATGACCAGGCCGAAGCAGAGCAGCACGGCGGCCCATTCCAGCGACGCCAGGCGGAAGTAGAAACCGAGGGCGGTCACGGCCGCCGCGGCTGCCAGGTGCAGGTGGAAATTGATTTCGGTAGCCGCCACCTTAGCCACGCCGCGGCCCGCGTATTTAAAGCTCTGTATGCGTTTTCTCATGGTTCTTCCCCTTCAGTTCCAGTTATGATAACAAATTAGCCCGCGCCTCACGCCGGGCACTACGGTAAAATAAAAATGAACTCAGAACCAGAAGCAGCCGGCCAAACCGGCACTGAACAGGGAAAAGAGAGAGCCTTGCCCCCGCACAAGAGGCTGGCCGCCTGGCTCGGCGAACGCGCCGCGGTATTTTTCCGGGCCCTGCCGGCCCTGCTGGCCGGCCTGCTGGTGCTGCGCGCCGGCGAGCTGTTGGCCGGCATGGAACCCGGCATAGGGCTTCCCTCCGCGGCGCGCATCTGGGTCACGGCCGCCGCACTGGACTTGTTCTGCCTCGCCAGGCATTTGCCGCTGCTCTTCCTGGTCTCGCTGCCCTTCCTGCCGGCGAAGGGGCAGGCCCCGCGCATGAAACTGGGCCTGGCCTGGTCCGTCCTCGTCCTGCTGCAGCTGGCGCTGGTGCAGTATTACCTGCTCTCCGGCGTGCCGCTGGGCTCGGACCTCTATGCCTATACAATGAAGGACATCTTCACCACGGTGAAGGGCGCCGGCTCTCTTTCCGTTTCCATGTTCATAGGCCTGGGCGCGGCCCTGGCGGCCCTGTGGGCCGCGCTGATCCTCATCGAGAAGCGCGCCCTGCCGCACCTTCCGGCCAGGGCGGCCGGGCTGGCGCTGGCGGCGGCGCTGCCGCTCCTCGTTTTCGCCCCGGCGCAGCCGGGCACCATACGCGGCCTCACCGAGCACGCGCTCGGCCTGGCCGTGAACAAGACCTCTTTCTTTATCGACGGGACCGCCGCCTATTTCTCCCCGGCCGGCCGGAAGGTGATAAAGACGGAGGCGTCCTCCGGCATGGCCCTGGGCAGCCTGTCCACGGACTACCCTTTCCTGCGCGAAGAGCGCACCTACGACGCGCTGGGCCCTTATTTCAACAAAGCGCCCCGCACGCCGAACTTCGTTTTCTTCATAGCCGAGGGGCTGGGCCGCGGCTTCTCCGGGCCGGGCGCCGTGCTGGGCAGCTTTACGCCCAAGCTGGACCAGATCGCGGCCGAAGGGTTGTATTGGGAGAATTTCCTGGCCAACCAGGGCCGCACCTTCGGCGTGCTGCCGGCGCTGTTCGGCTCTATGCCCTTCGGCAAGAACGGCCTGGCCGAGCTGGGCGACAAGATGCCGCCGCACATGACGCTGCTGAGCGTGGTGAAGAAGGCCGGCTACGGCGTGCGGGTCTACTGCGGCTTCAACTCCGACTTCGACAATGACCGCGCTTTCTACACCATCAACGGCGCAGACAGCATCACCGACGAGCTGAGCTTCGGGCCCGGCTACAAGAAGAGCACCTCCTGGGGCTACGCCGACAGGGACCTGGTCACGCGCGCGCTGGCCGGCGAGGCGCAGGCCGGCGGGGAACCTTCCGTGACGGTGGTAAAAACCTCCACGATGCACACCCCTTACAGGTTTTTGGGCCAGGAGGCTTACTACCCGGTTTTCGAACGGCACCTGGACGCCCTCGGCATACAGGAGGGAAGGAAGGAGGCCTACCGCAAACACCGCGATATCTACACTTCCGTCCTCTACTTCGACGACGAGATCGCCCGCTTTATCGGAGAGCTGAAGAAGCGCCCGGCCTGGCGCAATACCGTCTTCATCCTGACCGGCGACCACCGGCTGCCGGAGATCCCGATGAGCACGCGGCTGTCGCGCTACTACGTGCCGCTGCTGGTGCTCTCGCCCATGCTGAAGGCGCCCGCCCGCTTCAAATCTGTCTCCTCCCACCTGGACATAGCGCCGTCGGTGCTGGCCTTCCTCTCGCACAACTACGGCCTGCAGACGCCGCGGCGCGTGACCTGGCTGGGCTCCGGCCTGGACACGCAGCCCGCCTTCCGCAACGTGCAGACCTTCCCCATGATGCAGACCAAGACGGACCTGGTGGATTTTATTTCAGGCTACTGGTACCTCAACCACGACGCCGTATACCGGCTCGGGGATTCCATGCAGATCCCGCAGTCCCCCGACAAGGAGGCGCTGCGGGTGATGAAGGAAAAGTTCGCCGCCTTCAAAGCCGCCAACGCCGTGGTTGCCAGGACCAACGCGCTGATGCCCGAGGGCACGGAGAGCGACCTGGGCCCTTACATACAGGAAGAGCGCCTCAAGCTGCCCGACGCCGTCAGCGACAACCTGACGCCGGGGCTGACCGTGCGCGAGGTGCGCGCCCCCGAGAGCGCCAGGACCGGGGCCCTTACCATAGAGATCACCTTCGCCAATCCCGGCAAGGATCCTTCTCCCAAGTTCGTCCCTCTGGCGGTGCTGATGACCGCCGAAGCGCGGGAGCTTACGGAATCCTACGGCCTGCCGCAGGAGCTCAAGCCCGACGGTTCTGTTACCATCCGTCTGGAGATTAAATCCGGCAAGATAACTCCTGGCCGCTATTTCCTGGCCGTCATTCCCTCCCACCCTGACACCGGCAAGGCCGTGGGCACCGGCAAGTACCGCATCCCGGTGCTGCTCACCGGGGGCGGCAAATGAGAGGCCTGATCGTCGCGCTGGTCCTGCTGCTGGGAGCACCGTGCGCCAGGGCCGCGGCAGACAGGGCGGTCTGGATGTGGGAAAAAGAATCCTACGCCCTGCTCGAGAGCCGCGCGGCCGCTAAAGACGCCATAGCCTTTTTCAAAGCCCGCGGCATAAACACACTGTATCTCTACGCCGACTCTTTCCAGGGCCGCAATTTGCTGACGCAGAAGCCGCGGCTGTACCGCCGCCTGATACGCAGGCTGCGGGGCGAAGGCATCCGGACTTACGCGCTGCTGGGCTCCGCCTATCTCAACACCGAGGAATATGTGCTGCCGCCGCGCCACCCCGACGCGCTGGCGATGATGAAGCGCGTGCTTGACTACAATGCACGCGAAAAGGCGAAGGACCGGTTCGACGGCGTGAACCTGGATATCGAGCCGCATATCCTGGACCAGTGGAAGGACCGCAAGCACGCGCTGCTGCAGGAATTTTTATCGATGAGCCGCAAGCTGATGGACCTGAAGAAGGCCTATGGGCTGGAGTTGGCGATAGGCCCCGCCGTGCCTTTCTGGCTGGACGGCATAACACTGGAATGGGAAGGGCGGGTGAAGCCGGTCAGCGAGCACGCGGCCGACGTCTACGATTACCTGGCGCTGATGGATTACCGCGACCGCGCCGGGGGCCGCGACGGCATCATAGCCCACGCCGCGTCGGAACTGAAGTATGCGGGCAGTATCGGGCGCAAAGTTATTATCGGGGTGGAAACGGGCAAGAACGAAATACAGAAGGTCTCTTTCTATCACCTGGCAAAGGCTGACATGGAGCGGGAACTGGCGCTGGCTGAAGCGGCTTTCGCTTCAGAGCCGGCCTTCGGCGGCTTCGTGATCCACCATTACCGCACCTACCGCAATTGGCTGGAAAGCCAGAACCCTAAAAATTAAAAGTTGTAGCGCGCCTGCAGGCCGGCCGACCAGGAATGGCCGCGGCCGCCCGTCGTGCGGCGGCGGCCCTGCAGCCGCACCGAGCCGCGGCCGGAATACCATTCCGCCCCGGCCGTATAGAGATCGGCGTGGTAGGACATCAGCTGGTCGGTAATGTAGCCGTGCTCATAGCCGGCGTCGGCCGACCAGTTGTAGCCGGCGCAGCGGCGCCACCCGGCGCTGAGCCAATGGCCGGTTTCGTCCACCGTGTCGTAGCCGTCGCGGCCACGGGTGAAATTAAGGTGGGAAAACCTGTAGCCGCCGGAGAATTCCTTCTGCCAGGGCAGCCACCCCGTCAGGTAGCCGTCGGCCTCCGAGAGGCGGTTGCCGTCTGAGAAGAAAGAGCGGCCCAGAGAGGCGCCGGCCCGGTAAATTTCCTTCTCCCCCCTGCTGACGCCGGCGCCGAAGCGGTCGGCGTGCACATAGCGCAGGCGGCCCGAGGCGGAGGCGCTGTAGAAGTCCTGCTGCCCGTGAGAATAGCCGGCCGAGAAACCGTAAGCCCCGTAATCCTTAAGGCCGCGCAAGCCGGCAGTGCCGAGGGCGGTGCCGCCGGCCACGGTGCTGAGGCCGGCCCTGCCCGTCCAGTTCCAGCCGAGCAGCGGCCCGGAGGTTTCGGCGCGGACGGAATTTTCGCGGGGGATGCGGTACAGGTGGTTGCCGCCGGAGACGCGCACCAGCCGGGGCTGGCTGGCCAGTTCCAGCGACGACGAGCGCCTGCGCAGCGCGGCCCTGGCGCGCCCCATGGCGAGCGGCTCGCCGCCCGGTGAAGCGATATCGGAGAAAACAGACTGGCCGTACTCGCCCTCCCAGAGCAGCTCTTTGCCGTAGCGGCCGGAGAGTCCGGCGGAGTAGGCCTGCTCCTGGATCTCGAAATAGGTGAAGCCGCGCCCGGCGTTGCGCTGCGCGTCGGTGCGCAGTTCGGCGCCGCCGAAAATATCCAGCCCGCCCTTCAGCGGGGTGCGGAAGCGGGCGCCGGCGGAAGAGCCCTCGTAAATTATGCGCTGCGGGTTGGCGGTGGCCAGGCTTTCCAGCGAGACGGAGCGGTAGGCGCGGGCCCGGGGAAAGACAGCTGACCCGGCGCGCTCGGAGAGAGAATCGACGCGCTGCCGGGCCGTGCAGTTGCGGGGGTCCAGCGCGGCCAGCCCGGCGTAGGCGCGCAGCGCTCCCCTGTCGTCGTTCATACCGGAGCGGGCGCGGGCGAGCAGGCCCAGGACGTACTGGCTGTCGGGGCTTTGGGCGTTCCACTGCTCCAAATAAACGGAGGCCTCTTCGTACTGGCCAAGGCCTATGCAGGCAAGCCCCAGCCCCTCCAGCGCGCCGGCGCTCGAGGGCGAGGCCAGCAGCAGGTTCAGAAAAGTAGTCTTGGCCCCGGCGTAATCCCCCCGCTTGCGCTGCTCCATCCCGTAATCATACCCCTGCTGCGCCCCCGCCGGCGCCGCCCCCAGCAGCAGGAAACCAATTAAAATCACGCGCCAGTTCTTTATCATCCCCATAATTTTACAAAATCCACCCCTACAATAAAGGCACGACGCCCCTGCCAGGCCCCCGACCGGGCTTCTCGCGGCTCTGTTAGGAAAGTAGTAAAGGCAGGATTTCGCAGGCGTCGCCGTCGAATTTGAGGTCGGCGAGGGAGTCGTGGGCCGTGGGGCCGCGGTTGATTGTGAGGTAAGGTTTGCCGGCGGACTTGGCGGCCAGAGGCACCGAGGCCGCGGGCTCCACCGAGAGCGTAGAACCGACCGAGATAGCCAGGTCGCAGTTTTCTGCGGCGCGGAAAGCCTTGATCAGGGTTTCCTGGTCCAGCGGCTGGCCGAACATTATAACGGCCGGCTTCAGCCAGCCCCCGCAGGCGCATTGCGGCGGCGCCCCGTCGTGGTTGAACTTCGCCACCGCCTCCTCCATCGAGGTCCAGGCAAAGCAGTCCAGGCACTCCGCGCACAGGCCCGAGCCGTGCAGCTCCACCAGCTTGTCCGGGCCCGAGCCGGCGGCCCTGTGCAGCCCGTCGATATTCTGCGTCACCAGCGCCAGCAGCCGCCCGGCCTGTTCCAGCGCGGCCACCGCCCTGTGCGCCGCGTTAGGCGCGGCGGCCCTGAAGGCCGGGAAAGTCTCGGCCTTATAGCGCCAGTAGTCCTGCTTCGCCTTCGTGGAATTTATGAAATCCTGGTACAGCACCGGCTCGCGTTTGGTCCAGACCCCGTCCGGTCCCCTGAAATCCGGGATCCCGCTGCCGGTAGAGATGCCTGCGCCGGTAAAGACCAGGATCTTCCGCGCGCCGGAAACGAGCTGCCTGGCCTTGTTGAAATTCTCATCCATAAAAACGGGGAAGGTTAAGCCTCAAGCGGCTTGAAACAGTCCGGGGAATCGTTCGTGGGGTCGTTGACGATGTCTGATACGCGGTAACCGTGCATCAGGTGCGAATCGTAGGCCCGCAGCAGCGGCAGCAGGGTCTCGCTGTCCTTGAACTTAGGGTCCAGCCACAGCGCCTCGTGGCGGCGCTCCAGGATGACCGGCATGCGGTGGTGCACGGTGCGCACCAGCGCGCTGGCCGCGGCCGTGATGATGGCGAAGGTGTTGGTCTTCTCCTCGTAAACGCCGGCCATGCCGAACAGGCCCTTGTCGCGCAGCTCGAAGCGGTAAGGAGCCTTCACTCCGGCCGAGCTCTGCCATTCGAAGAAGCCGTCGGCGGGCACCAGGCACCTGGTCCTGTAGAAGGCCGACCTGAAAGCCGGCCGGGAAGCTATGCCCTCGGCCCGGGCGTTGATAAAGCCGTCGCGCTGCTGCGGCGCCGCCGTATCCGGCGCGGCCTCGTCCGAAAACTTTTTTTCCAGGGTGTTGCCGGCGGAGAAGAGCGGCGTAGAGGCGCCGGTCCCGAAACCGCCCGACGACCAGGCCGGGACAAAGCCCCATTTCAGCAGCTTCAGCCCTCCCGCGCAGGCCACCGGGACCTGCGCCCCCGGAGCTATGTTATAGGAAGGCTTCCAGTAACATAGCTCCGGGGG
>Ga0209000_1000581_pt1 | contig 33073 bp, 32 predicted proteins | sample RifGroD2_FD_183998 | JGI IMG/M metagenome (GOLD analysis project Ga0209000, IMG submission 183998) | Groundwater microbial communities from Rifle, Colorado, USA - Groundwater D2 (SPAdes) (version 2) | ecosystem: Environmental > Aquatic > Deep subsurface > Groundwater | place: Rifle, Colorado... | reverse complement strand
AATGTGGTTTAATTAGGGAAATTAATAACCCAATAACAAATATTAAAGATATGAATTGTTTTAATATTATTAATCATAATAAAATAAAAGTACCTGAATTTTGGTCAAAAGATATGTCTGAATATAATTTATATTTTAAAGATATTGTGACATTTAATAATAAAAATATTATTGGTATAAATTATATAGGTGGGTATGTTGGTTATACTTCTGATTGGGATAAAAAATTTATAGAGAAGATACAATATTTATTAGATAATAATGAAGTATTAAGTATTGCTGAATACCCAATATCAGACAAACAGTTATCAATTGTTAGAGAATATATAGATAAAACAGATGAATATATACATAATATATATATTGATAAAAATATAAAATTAGAAAATACACTTAATATTAGACCAATAGATAAAGAAGTAGAAAAATTTTTAAAGGAGAAGTATAATGATAAAAAATTTAAAATTTAATGAAAAAGGAACAATAATATTATGCAGTAATGAAAGTTTTATTAATATTAATAAATTAGAAGAAAATATAAAAAAATTAAAAAATGAATATCAATATAATAAAATATCTCTATATTATAATTCTAATGATATATGCAAAGATACAGCATCATATTTATCTAAGCAATTAAATATTAATATAGTTGATATATTAGATATTAAGGATAATATAATAAATCCATTTATATCTTTTGAAGATTATACTTATAGAGATTTATATGAATGTTTAATGAATTTAAATAAAGCAAAAAATGATAAAGGAAAACCATTATCATATGAAAATATAGAGAAAATTATGATATTTTTATATGGTGAAAATGGAGTTATTAATGATTTAGATAAACAAATTAGTATTGGAGAATTAAATTCTTATATATTTAATATAGGAGAAATTAGAAAAGAATACGCAATGTATATACAAAATAGACATATGTATGGTGGTGAAAAAGAAAGAGAATTAAAAGAAATAGAATCTGAGGATGATATTTATTCAGTACCAAGATGGTATCTTAATACATTAAGAGAAGTAGTAAAAACTAGAGATGAATATTCAGAATTAAATTCAATAATTAACCAAGGATTTCATTATAATATAACAGCAATAGATTTAATGTATTATATTTATCAATATAAGAATGGAACAAGAGATGAATATAAAGATATATTTGTAGAATTATACTATAAAGTTGATAATATAAAAATAAATATACCTGATGTATTTATTCCTGATGTAAATGAATTAAAAATATATTGCGGAATGTTAGATGATGTTATTACATTAGGTATTAATATGAATGTAGATACTATGAGTGCAGATGTTATAGAAAAGAAATTTGATAAAACTAAAACTAATATGTTACATAGTATGAAAAAAGTAAGTGCTGATATTATTAATAATGGTTTTGTATATTATGTGTATGATCATTTGGCAAGAAGATATTTTAAGTAAATATAAAAATAATTATAAAACAAAGGAGAATGATATTATGAAAAAAGCACAAGCAAGTATAATCCAAGGTACATTTTATGAAATTAATCTTGAAGAACTAGGTGAATTTAAGTTTCTATTCTCAGAAAACAAAGAATCTAAATCTGTAAAGGATAAATTCTTTGTACAATCATTCTGGAATCCTCCTAACTATGGATTAGTAGATCATATTGTTGGTTATTATTGTGAAAGTATTGAATGGGAAATTAATAGAATAATTGAAGATATGAGTTATTTTATAGATGGTGCTAGAGTAAGTTGTTTATGCAGAATTAATGATAATAGTGATAATGAAGGAGTTTATCAAGGTATATTAGATGAATTTTTTAGTGAAGATGATAATAGTTTTTGTGGATATGATGGTGAATTAGGAGAATTGGATTGTTCAGATAGAGAATGTGAGGATTGTGAGTATTACATTGGATTTAATATTGTAACTACAAATGATTTTGATGAATATTATGATGGGTATGGTTATCCTGAATTTGTAAAGCAAGTAATACATAATTTAGATGATAGAGATAAATATGGTTTGATTGGTAGAATTATGTTAATTGATGCTGAACCAAGTAAACGAGTATATATTAAGAATGAAAATGATGAGGATTTTACGGTTAGGTATAATATTAATTGGCAAGATAGTAAAGGTTGGGAAGCAAGTTATACATTATATAAAGATGTTAGAAATGAAGATGGTAGTGGTCATGGAGAAATGATTGATGAAGGTTTTGCTGGTGCTAGGTATGTGTTTGAGGGTTTAGTAAATGAAGAATAAAAGTTGATTAGTTTGTAAATTTATTAGTTGAATAAAATAATATTGATTAGTATATGATTTACCTTCACCTTGTACTAATCAATATTTTAAATATTAAATAATATAAAGGAGGATATATTTATTGCCTAGAAAAAAAACACATGAAGAATATTGTTTGGAAGTTAAAATAATAAATTGTGATATAGATGTTATAGAAAAATATATAAATTTATCTACATCTATAAAACATAAGTGTCCAATATGTAAAGAAGATTGGTTAGTTAGACCAACGGATGTATTATCAGGCAAAGCAACTAAATGTAAAAAATGTTATGGAAATTATAAAAAAACTCAAGAAGAATATATATTAGAAGTTAATAATATAAATACTGAAATAGAGGTAGTTGATGAATATATTGATGCACACACTCCTATATTGCATAAATGCCCATTTTGTAAAAATGATTGGGTGGTAGCACCACATACAATATTAAATAAAAAAACAAAAGGTTGTAGTAAATGTGGTCAAAAAAGAGGAAAAGAAAAAACAACAAGAACTCATAAAGATTATTTGAATTTATTAAAAGAATTAAATATAAATATATGTGTTATTGATAAATACATAAATTATAAAACAAAAATTTCTCATGAATGTCCAATATGTAAAAATAAATGGATGATTGCACCATGCGATATATTAAAAGGTGTAAAAATGTGTTCACGTTGTAGTAAAAATGCAATGTATACTCATGAAGATTACTTAAATTTATTAAATGATAATAATATTAATATTGAAGTTATAGGAATATATAAAGGAATGGGGTAATAAAATTTTACATAAATGTCCTGATTGTGGAAAACCATTCAATGTTATACCATCCAGTATTATTAATAAAAAAACAAAAAGATGTTCTGAATGTAGTAAAACTAAATTAAAGACACATGAAGAATATATTAATGAAATAAATTTATTAGATATACCGATTAAAGTAATAGACAAATATAATGGTTGTCATACACCTATATATCATCAATGTACTATATGTAAAAGAGAGGATTGGTTAGTAACTCCTAACGCAATATTAAGTGGACAAAAAATGTGTAATAGTTGTAGAAATAAACAAATAGAAAGTTTACATGCAACAGTTTTAAAACAAATATGGAAATATTATAATCCAAATGCAGTATGGGAAGACCCAAGTTGTATTAATTTTAAAACCAAAAGACCTCTTGAAACTGATATAGTAGATCATGAATTAAAAATATCAGTAGAAATTCAATCTAATTTTCATGATAATAAAAAACAAAAAGAAAAAGATAAAATAAAAAAAGAATATTGGGAAAATAATGGGTATAAGCATTATCAATTAGATATAAGAAAATATACAATTTTAGAAATGATAAATATATTTTTCCCTGATATTGATAGGATACCAGAATGGATTGATTTGACGGGAAAATCAACATCTAGAAATTGGTCTATTTTAGAGGCACAAAAATTATTGGATGATGGGTACACAATTAAAAATATTGCAGAAATATTAAAAATAACTAGAGTTGCTATTTCCAGTGCAATTCAAGCAGATCTTTTAATTAAACCTAATACATATAAGAATGATGTTTCACATTTAATGAAACCTATTATTCAATTGGATTTATATGGTAAAATAATTAAAGAATATAATGCTATAAGAGATACAGATAAATTTGGCTTTAATTCATCTTCTATAATATATGCTTGTAAAGGTAAATATAAAAATGGTAGTCATCAGCACAAAGGATTTTTATGGTATTATAAAGAAGATTATAATTCTTTAATTAGTTAGGAGGTGATAATTTTGAAAACTGAAAATACATATATAATGAATCTTGAAGCAGCATACATATATAAAGATATACAAGAAGGTAAAAAAACTACATCTAAAAGTAGAGATAGAAATAAACTATTTTCTGCTACTATTCCTTATAGTTTGGAAACAATTAGAATTGATAAAATGTTTTCTAGCGGGACATTTTATATTTTAAATGATAAGCAATATACAAGGAAAATAATTAATGTTACTTTCGATAAAAATTATACCATTTGGGACGAAGAAAAAATATGGATAGATAAAAATGGTGAAGAACAGAAAGGGAAAAGATTAACATTAGCAACGAAAAAGAAAATAAGAGGTTATTTATACAATAATGGATTTGAGATAGACAATATTAAATATGTATTTTTTAAAAGGGGTTCTGGTAAAGCAAAAAATGGTTTTGCATTGTTTATTCAAGAAAATATGAAAGAAAAACTATTGAATAAAAGTAGATTAGGATTAAAATTTGAAAAAGACGAAGAAGTTGATTTAACTTCTTTATTAGCTTACGAATCATTAATTTCAAGTAATATTGAATTTATCATTAATTTAAATCCTAAAACAGAAATTTTATTAATTGATGATATTTATGGTAAAAAATTTAAAGTTACTGCAAGTGTAACTAAGGAAATAGATGGTAAAATAGATACAAATGATGAAGAAATAATATTAAATAATTGTCTTACAGATGGTCAAGGTTTGCTAGATGAATCAGTGTTTGTAAACTATAATAAAAGTGATAAAGGTTTTATGCTTTTAAGAAGTGATATGTTTAAATGTTGTGCATTTAATACTAAATTACAGGTATGGTTTAAAAAAAATGAAATAATAAAATTAAAAGATATGTTTGGCAATACATATGATGCTGATAAGATAAAATTAGTTACTACTCCTAATTCGTTAAAATTTTTAAAGTTTGCTTATAAAATTGGTTCAGGAACAAAAAAAGAATGTTATGATTATTGGATAAATAATGTTGATTCTACTTTTGGTGTGGTCAAATGTGACAAAGATACAAATTTTGGTACATATAATAGAACTACATATCAATTATTAAATAGTATTCCAAATTTAAATAAGGAAGATTTATTAGAATTAACTAAAGATGAAAGAGAATATGTTAATTTGTTAAAAAATGATGATACTGTTTTTTATAATTATCTTATAAGAGATTATAAATTAAATTATTTATTTCATGATAGTATTGATAAAGAGAATATTTCTTCGTATGATACTATTGATTTAATAAATAGTTTATTATTGGTTAATTCAGATATAATGCAAACTAAGAAGTTTAAAAAATTAAGATTAGATTTAATTAATAATTATATTAAATATTTAAAATTGGGCAAAATAAGACTAAAAGATACTAAATATGTAACTTTGTTTTCAAACCCATATGAAATGTTATTATCTTCTATTGGAAAATATGTAAATATTTCAATAATGGAAGGAAGAGAAATATATTGTCCATATTATAAAAATAAACAAGAGTTTTGTGCTTCTAGGAATCCACATATAAATTCTGGTAATGTTATGCACACAAAAAATGTATATCATAAAGAATATGACACTTGGTTTAATTTTTCAGATAATATTTGTGCAATTAATTTTTTTGATAATGATGCTCCAGATCGTTTACAGGGGTGTGATACTGATTCCGACACAATTCTACTTCTTCCTCATTTAATTGACAAAGCAAAATATTGTGAAGAAAATTTTACGACCCCTATAAATATGGTCAAAGGTGAATCAAAATCAAGAAAATATAATATGAAAGAATTACAAGAATTAGATATTATATTAAGTAATAATTATATAGGGAAAATTGTTAATTTATCACAAGTTGTAAATTCTTATATGAATGATGCAATCTTTAATAAAGAACCTAATGATAAATTAAATGAATTATATCAATTAAGCAGTAGATTATCATCTTTATCTCAAATTGAAATAGATAAAAGCAAAAAAGTTTTTGATAATGTTAATATGAGTAAAGAATTAAATATAATAAAAAATAATAAATATATTAAGTGTATTTTAGATACAGATTGTTTTGGTAATATGGTAGATAAAATGATTGTGCCAACTTTTTTTTCAATGATATTTAAATCAAATGAATATAGAGTTTTTGAAAAATTCAATACTCCTATGGATATATTGCAAGAAATTATAATTTTTGATAATATAAATAAAAGTAAAAATATAGAATTTAAAGACTTATTAATTAGTCCAAAAGAAGTAGGTAATTTTAATCCGAAACAAATTAAAATTATTTATGATATAATTAGTAAATGTGGAAAAACTATCAATGGACTAAATACTAAAGATTGCGATTTAACTGATATGGTAAAAAGTATTATTAGGAGAAGAGAAAAAGAAAAAGCAATAAAAAAATTAAACCAATATAATATACATTTAAGAACAATTTTAAATGTATTACGCAGATGTTTTAAAGTAATAAAAGATGATTATGGATTTTCTAAATATTCTATTATATGTCTTAATCTTTTATTTTTATCTAATAAATTAGAGGTACTTAAATGTTTCAAAAACAAAGATATTTCTGAAGATAAAATTTTAATTGAAGTACCTGAAAATAAAGATTGGGATTATAATATTTTTGGTCATTATTATAAAAAAAATATTATAAAAAATGATAATAAGTAAAACTTTTTAAAAATGAATAATTTTTATATATCGTAAAGTATTGATTTTAAAGGTTTTTTAACATTATATAAATATTTATTAAATTCTAGTATATGAATATAATAGTAATATATTTTTAATAATTGCGGTGGTTGTCTTCGGACTACACCTTAGAGAGTTAGGATGCGTCCTACTCTCTTTTTTAATTTCCTCATTCGTTTTCTATTTTCGTTTCTTTTTAAATAAACAAAAACTAAATAAAATAAAATATAAAAGGAGAATTAATTTAAACATTGAAACAAATCAGTCAACAAGAAAAAGAATGGTTAATATCTAAAAAAATTTTAAAAATGGAAAGGGGAAAGTACCCTGACTTGACTACCATTGGAAGAGGCAAGAAATCACGTAGGAAAAAACCTACAGTACCAGATTTTATGGTAGATATAATTAAAAGAGAGATATATAAGAAGAATGATAGTTTATAAGTAATAAATTAAATACTTAGTAAGCAACAAAAAATTTTCTGTAAAGGAATGAAATTTATGAAAGAAGAACGAAAAACACTTAAAGTTTTTTGTGATACGAATGTACTCCTAAACCAAAAATTTAATCTTCAAGATTACCAAAAGGTCTATATCTCAATAGTTTCAATTGAAGAATTAGACAAACTAAAAAGAGATGAAAGAATATCATATCAAGCAAGGAAAATAATCAAAGATATAAAGTCTGCTGATAATGTAGAAGTAATTATGAAATATGATTATGATATTACAAGTAGATTTTTAGAACATGGAAATGATAACGCAATTCTTAATATGGCATATCAAGTTTATTTTAATAATGATGATATTATTTTTATTTCAGATGATTACAATTTAATTGTCAAAGCACAAGCATTAGGATTACCATGTAAAATGTTTGAATTTGAAGATGGTAAGAGCGATGAAATTTATACTGGATATAAAGAAGTTTGTTTATCAGACGAGGAAATGAGTGAACATTATCAAAATCCTACTAATAGATGGGGATTGTTAAATAATGAATATTTAATTATTAGGGATAAAGACGGAGTTATAGTTGATAAGCAAAAATGCATATGTAATAAAGGGTTCTCACCTATCTCTTATAAGCAAATTGATAATATGTATACAGGAAAAATAAAACCTAGAAATACACAACAAGAATTAGCATTTGATTTATTTCAAAATAAAAATATAACTGTGAAATGTATATATGGTAAGTATGGATCAGGTAAAGACATAATTATGTCTGCACATGCTCTAAATTTAATTCAACGTGGTATATATGATAAAATAATTTTTATTAGAAATAATTATGGTGTAAAAAATTCCAAAGAAGTTGGTTTCCTCAAGGGCGATTTAAATGAGAAACTTTTGCCATTCGCTATGCCCCTTGCGGATCATGTCGGTGGTGTAGATGGTTTAAAAATGTTGATAGAACAAAGAAAAATTGAATTACAACATTTTGGATTTATTAGAGGTAGAGATATTAAAAACTCTATCATCTATGTTTCCGAAGCAGAAAATATGACTAAAGAACATATTCAATTACTTATTGGACGTTTAGCAGAAGGAAGTACACTATGGATAAATGGTGATTTTAAACAAGTTGACGATATTATTTTTGAAAGAAATTCAGGATTGAAACAAATTATAAATTGTTTAAAAGGTAATGAATTATTTGGATGTGTTGAATTGAATATTACGGAAAGAAGTAAAACTGCACAATTAGCAAGTTTATTAGATTTATAATATAATTTTACTCCTTCAGACCGTTTCTCTGTGTGGAGTTGATGATAGACTGTATTTCTATCATCTTTTTTATTTGTTAAATAAAGGAGATGATTAAATAATAATGTCAAGAAAATTAAATACAGAAGAAATTATAAAAAAGTGTAAAGAAATAAAACCTGAATATGAAATTATAAAAATATGGAGAGTTAATGAAAATAATAAAAACAGATTATGGCTTAAAGTAAAATGCAATAATAATCATATATATGATGTATTATATGATAATTTTAAAAAAGCTGGTTGTCCTGAATGTAGGAATTTATATATGTCTGAATTAAATAAGAAATATACCATTGAAGAAATAGAAACCCAGTGTAAAATTAAAAATTTAAAATGGGTTAATAAAAATGATATAATAACTAAAACAAAAAAAGAACATAATAATGTATTTATTTTAGAATGTTTAATTTGTGGTCATATTTTAAAATGTAATATTACTAATTTATTTTCTGAGAGAAAATGTGGTAATTGTAGCAACAATATTAAAAAATCATTAAGTAGAGTTAAACAAGAATTAACAGATGTTTATGGAAATGAATATGAATTATACGGAGAATATAATGGTAGTAGAGAACAAAGTATTTATATACATAACAAATGTAAAAATACATTTCCAGCAAGTTTATATAATTTATTAAATGGTAAAACTGCTTGTCCTTATTGCTCTACTGAAAAAAGCATTGGAGAAATGAAAATACAAATATTTTTAAATAACAATAATATATATTACGAACCTCAATATTGGTTTAATGATTGTAGAAATACAAATCCATTACCATTTGATTTTGCTATTTTTCAAAATAATAATAAAACTAAATTAATATTTCTGATAGAATTTGACGGTAGACAGCATTTTGAACCAGTTGAAATATATGGTGGAGAAGAAGGATTTATTAAAACTAAAATAAATGATAATATTAAAAACATATATTGCAATAAGAATAATATAATATTGTTACGTATTCCTTTTTGGGAGTTTAAAAATATAGATAATATATTGTCTATAAAATTAAATTCAAAGGAGAATAAAATAATAAATGTATAATTTATTAGATAGAATAAATAATGAAACTAAATATGAATATATAAAAAGATTAGTATGTGGCAAATTAATTGATAGAACAATAAACGCAGATTACGAAGAATTAAGTGAGAAAATATTTGGTGAAGGAAATTGTTATAATTCTTCAGAAGTTCGTAAAAGAATGTATGGAATTAAGCATATTATTGAAATAATTGATAAAGAAAAAGTAATTAATATTAGTGATGATAACATTCTTCAAGAATTAGAAACAAAGAAACGTGAGTTACAAAAAGAAAAGATAAAAGTCCAAACTGAAAAAGCAGTATTATCACAATTATTAAGAGAAAGTGCTAGATTTGAATTGTTTACTGAAAGAGCAATTCAAGCAATAAAAGAAATTCAACCTCTTCCCTCTCCTATTAAAATTATTAACAATAAAAATAAAATAGAAGGATTATTGTGTATTTCTGATGCACACTTTGGAAAAGAAATTTTAATTAAGGGACTTAAAGGTGAGATTATTAATGAATATAATGAAGATATATTTAAACAAAGAATGTATAAACTACTTGATAAAACCATAGAAATTTGTAAAAAAGAAAATTTAATAGAAATACATATAATGAATCTTGGTGATGAATTGGATGGATTAATTCACCTGGGACAATTGGTAAATTTAAAATATGGTGTTGTTGAATCAGCAATTAAATATGCTTATTTTATAGCAACATGGTTAAGTTTATTAAGTAATAATGTTAAAATAAAATTTTATTCTACATGCGGAAATCATACAGATTTACGTTTATTAGGGACTAAAAAAGGAGAATTACCTCATGAAAATATTAGTAAAGTAATTTTTGTTTTAACAAAAGAAATATTAAAAGATAATCCCAATATTGAATGTATAGAAAATGAAACGGAAATGATTTATACGCAAATTTCAGGGTTTAATGTTTTAGGTACTCATGGTGAAGAAAAAGATGTTCAACAATCAATTAGAGATTATTCATATATGTATAATGAAGATATTTCTTATTTAGTAACTGGTCATAAACATCATGCAAATAGTATAAATTTAGGTTTTTCTAAAGGTACTATTGGTGTTGGTTCGATCTGTGGATTAGATGATTTTAGTTTAAAAATTAAAAAGATTTCTGAAGCAAGTTCTACATTTGTTGTTTTTGAAGAATGTGTTGGTAAAACGATTGAATATAATATTAGTTTGAATTAAAAATTTAATTTTATAAACGAAAGGTTAAAATGGTGTGATTGCCATGACTGAACAAATTAAACAGGTTATAAATTATGATTTGGGTGATAAATTTCAAATTGAAGATTTAAAACAGAGAAAACTATATATTGATTTTGATATTGATGAAACAATATTAACTGAGATTACTTATCACATACTTAGATTTAATGCTGAAGATAAAGGTAAAGAAATTTCAGAGCGTAAACCTATACTTCTCTATTGTGTAAGCAATGGTGGTAGTTTAGTAGATGGTTTTGGATTGATTGATGTAATATTAAATAGTAAAACTCCTGTTTATACAGTTAATCTTGCCTACGAATATTCAATGGGTTTTCTCATTGGTCTTGCTGGATGTAAAAGATATGCTTTAAAACATTCTACATATTTAATGCATGATGGTTCTAATTTTATGTATAATTCTATGGCAAAAATTAGAGATGCAGCAAAATTTCAAGAGCAACAAGAAAAGAAAATAAAAGAATATATATTATCAAGAAGTAAATTAACGTCACAGGAATATGATAAAAAATATCGTGTAGAATGGTATATGTATTCTTCTGAGGCCAAAGATAAAGGATTTGTAGATTTTATTATTGGTGAAGATGTGGATTTAGATGAGATTATTTAAATTGAAAGTAATTTATTAATATAATATAAATAATATATATTTAAAGGAGAATATACTTACATGAATTTATTTGAAGCAAAAAGTATCTATGATTCTAAGACTGGTAGGTTTTTAGAAGAATTTTATATCAATGGCAATTCAGTAGATTGTGATGAATATTATTTTTATTTAGAAAGAGAAAAGGATGTTGAGGATAAAAAATTAGAATATAAAGAATTAGTAAAAGAAACAGTAAAAGAAAATCCTTATGAATATAACGACGATGAAGTTTGTGAATGTGATGAATGTAAATACAAAGATAAAAAGAAATATGAAAGTTGTAATGATGATTGTAAATATATGAATTGTGATGAATGTTGTAATGATTTTTGTGATTGTGAGAATGATTTTTGTGAAGATTGTGAAGGATGTAAAGTAGAAGAATTTAATTACGGTGAATTATTAGAAATGTTTACAAAAAGAATTCAAGATACTGGAGGATGTCCTGAATGTATCAGGGACATTTTAGATGAGTTTGCTGATATTTTCATTCCAGATTATGATGAAGATGAATTTGAGAATGATGGTGAAGATTGTGATGTATGTTGTGAATGCACATGTGAATGTGAGAATGGAGAATTTAGTGATGAACAATTAACAGAAATTGATCTAATTGAAGAATTTACGGATAATATTATGAATATTAAATGTGGTGCAGAATTAAGAAATGCATTATATAGGTTATATTCTATGGGGAAAAGTATTGGATGGAATGACCATTGTTGCTTTATGAGAGAACTAATGGATGAAGTATTAGTAGAATAATATAATAATTTTAGTGTATATTTAATAATAATATTTAATGTAGATTAAGTTCGCTAGTTTAATTATTAGCGAATTTTATTGTGCATTAAAAAATGCATAAAAATATAGGTAGTGACTTACCACTGTGGAGGTATAAATATGGTAAATAAGATTATATGTAAAAATTGTGAAATTGAGAAAGAAGAAAGTAAGTATTTTTTATCTAGAGGATGTATTGAAAAATATATACCTGTTTGTAAATCATGTTTTTTAGAAGAAATTTATAAATGTAATGATTTGTTTGATGTATTTAAGAAATATAATATTCCGTTTATTTATAATTTATGGGATATTATTAAGTTAAATGGTGATACACAAATATATGAATATATGAATAGAATAAATTTACCACAATATAAAAATTTAACTTGGAAAGATAGTATTTTAGAAGAAAATAAAGAATCAAAAGAAGAAATAAATTTCTATGATGGGATTGTTAATAATCTTAAACAAGAAGCAAAATATTTGAATGATAGACTTACGAGATTTAGAAATAATAATGAAATGAATGGATATATTGCAACATTGAAATCATTAAGAGAAACATTAGATTTAATTAAAAAGTATGATTGGCAATTAATGTATTCTGAGTATGATATAGAATATAAAAGTTGTCTTGATGGTAAAGATAAAATAAGTAGAGAAATTGCAGTATGGGAACAAAATCATGAAGGCAATATAAGAAATCATAATAAATGGAAAATAATAGGTAATACTTCTTACAACAAAGATAAATTAGATAAATAAAATAGATTAAACCTACTAAATTTTTAGTAGGTTTTCTTGTGTTTTATTTAGTATAAATGTGAGATTTGGTTGTGATATTTTAGGTAGTGTTGGATTGGTATTAGATTATAAATATAATAATATTAAATATGTTTATTTTAGAGAATACGATTTTAGGGTAGCTCCCTATTCTCCTGTGCGTATTCTCTTTTTATTTTTTATATAAAGAAACACAGGAGAAAACAAAATATACAGGAGGATGATAAAATGTTAATTACAAAAGAGGTCGAAGTTAAATTAAAGGGTTCTAAAAAATTATCTCATTATGAAGAAAAAGGTTATGAAATACCATACAAAACAGATAAGTATGGTAGAAAAGTTATTGATTATAGTAAAAATTTAATAGTTAAAGTTGAAGATTTACCTCCTTATAGTGAAGTTAAGGTATTAGTAAAATGTGATTATAATGAAGAAGGATGTAAAGGTACTTATCCGAAAAATGCAGGGGATTATATTAAAAATAATTTAAATTCTGTAGTACATAAAGATTGTTGCTCCAATAGAAAATGTCAAACAAAGAAAACAGCAGAATGCAATTTAGTTAATTATGGTTTTGAATATCATATTAATCAACCTGAATTTATTAAAAAACAGAAACAAACTAATTTAGAGAAATATAATTCTGAGAGTATTTTTGGTTCAGAATATTTTATTGAAAAGACAAAAGAAGTTGTAAAAGAAAAGTATGGAGTAGAAAATATTTCTCAAATTGAAGATGTTAAAATTAAAAAGGCAGAAACATTTTATAAAAACAGCACTGTTAGAACTTCAAGACAACAAAGATATATTCATCAATTATTTGGTGGTAAATTAAATTATTCTAATGACACACCAAGTTTAGATATTGGTTTTCCTGAAGATAAAATTTACATAGAAGTAAATGGATCAGGTCATGATTTATGTGTGAAAATGGGTAATATGACAGAAGAGGAATTTAAAAATAAAGAAATAAGAAGATATCAATATTTAAAAAGACGAGGTTGGAAAGGTATATTTATTAATACAATTAGAGATTATTTACCTTCTGATGAAGTTTTATTAGAACAATATAATAAAGCGTTAGAATGGTTTAAATCTGATGAAAAATATCATTCTCATTATAATATAAATATTGGTGGATTTATTGATGATGATACATTTGGGAAATTAAGAAGAATAACAGAAAAAAATTTAAAAGTAGTTAGTTAAAATAATAAAAAGGAGTGGCTTTATGCCAAGAACTAAAAAAAATAATAATACATCTACAAAGCCACAAAAAAAAGTTACTGAAATAACTTGTGCTGCGTGTGGTGAACCAAAAAAAGTTTTAGATTATTATATCAGTTATAATCCGATACATCAAACAGGACGTATACCTTATTGTAAATATTGCTTAAAAAAAATGATTGCAGATGAAAATGGTAATGTTACTTTAGATAAAGTTAAAGAAACTTTAAGAATTATTGATCGTCCATTTTTATATAATATTTGGAAATCATCCTTAAAAGATAGTATGGATACTTTTGGCACATATATGAAAAATATTGCAATGTCACAATATCGTAAATTAGGGTGGGAGGATTCTAAATTTCTACCAGAAGTAGAAAATGAATTAAATTATGATAATATGTTTATATCTCAACCACAAGTAAAATCTAATTTTATATTGACAGATGAAATTAAAGATAAATGGGGAAATGGTTATAAATTAGAAGAATATGAAGCATTTGAAAAAAAATATATTTTATTAAAAAATAATTATAAAGAAAAAACAAATTTACATACAGAAGCATTATTAAATTATATAAGATATAGAGTAAAAGAAGAAATTGCAACTGCGAAAGGTGATGTTAAAGAAGCAAAAGAATGGGGAGAACTTGCAAATAAAGCAGCAACATCTGCAAAAATTAATCCTAGTCAATTAAGTAAAGCAGATTTATCAGATGGACTTTCTACTTTTTCAGAATTATCTCAAGCAGTTGAAAAAGAAGTAGATATTATACCTATACTACCAAGATTTAAATATAGACCAAATGATGCTTTAGATTTTAATATTTGGTGCTATGTAAATTATATTAGAGATTTAGGTGGTTTACCTCCATGTAATTATGAGGATGTTTATGCTTTTTATGATAGGAGAAAAGAAGATTATATTAAACAATATGGAGACCCTTATGGAATATTTGCTGACGATCCAACAGAAAAAAATAGAGATAAAATAAAAATTTTTATTAAAGAAGATGGTGTTTAAATGTCATCTTATGGTAACTTTCAAAGTCAAAATGCAAAACATACAACAAAAGAAAGTAGAAATAATTATAATCCTGAATTTAATAGTACAGTAAATCCAAAAGGTGAAGAAGAAAATAATCAATTTAGAAGTAATTTAGATAAATATGTAGATTTTATTTCTTGGGCAAGATTTTACCCTGATTTATGGTTAGATTTAATTAAACCACAAAAGGGTGGGATAAAATTACATTCTGACCAACGCACTTTTATGAGGATAGCAATGAGATTTTTAAGTATGTATGGTGTATACCCTAGAGGTTGGGGGAAATGTATTTCTGGTGATTCTATTTTATTTACTGAAGATGGGATGAAAGAAATAGGTGAATATTTTAATTACATAAAATCTGATGGAGATATGTATTTCACTTCAGATGTAAAATTATTAAATAGAAATGGAGAATTAGAATCAACTATAGCTGGTGTTTCTAGTGGTCTTAGAGATACCAAAATAATAAAAACTCAAGAGGGATATGAAATACAATCTTCTCTAAAACATCCTCTATTAATAATGGATAATAATGGTGTGATTGTATGGAAAAATTCAGAAGATATACAAGTGGGAGATTATTTATTAATTAATAGAAATAATAATATATGGGGCAATAATATAAATTTAAATTTTAATATGGATGATTTTTTAGGTAAATTAAAATCTCAGTCTAAATCTAAAATAATTAAATGTAATGTTCCAGAAATATTAACAGAAGATTTATCTTTAATATTAGGATATTTAGTTGGTGATGGAACAATGACTCAAAATAATTTTATTGTTTTTTCAACGAAAGATGATGATATTTTAGAAAAATATAAATCTTTTATTGAAAATAATATAGGATTAAAAGTTAGAAAAAAAAATGATATAGACTATACTGTAAACGGTCAGTATTTTAGAGAATATTTAAATCAAATAGGATTACATAAAGTTAATGCTTTTAATAAAGAAATACCTAAATGTATATTAGAAGCACCTAAAAATATAGTTTCATCTTTTATTAAAGGATTATTTGATACAGATGGAGGAATATCAGAATCATATTTAGAATTTTGTACTGCATCTGAAAAAATGTCTAAACAGGTTCAAACAGTTTTGTTAAATTTTGGCATAGTATCAACCAGAAGTTTAAAGTTTAGTAAAAAATACAAAACAAATTCATTCGTTATAAAAATTTATGGTAAAAATATAGATATATTCTTAAAAGAAATAGGTTTTTCTTGTCAGAGAAAACAGGATTTATTAATTAAAATATGTAATGTAAAAAGAAATCCAAATAAAGATATATTACCAAATCAAAAATTAATTGTAAATACATATTTTAATGATGCTAAAAAATATAATACTTATCTATATGATAAACTTTATCATATTTTAAAAGGCAATAATGAATTAACCTATGAAAAATTAGAATTTTTATTAGAATTAAATAATGCAAATGAATGTGAAAAATATGAAGAAATGAAATACTTATATGATAAAAATTATTTTTACTCGAAAGTAAAATCAATTGATAATAATATGGAATATGTATATGATTTATCATTATTAGATACTCATTCATTTATATCTAATGGATTTGTAAGTCATAATACATTTAATGAAGAAATTGTTATGTTTATAGCTTGTGTATTTTTTCCAGGAATAGAATTTGCACTTACTGCTCAAACAAAGGAAAATGCAGCAGAATTATTAAAAGACAAATATAATGATATATTAAAAAAATATCCTTGGTTTAAAAATGAGATTTATGATGCACGTTTTTCTAAAAGTGATGCAGAAATTAAATTTGTTAATAATTCTAGAGTGGATGTATTGGCAAATTCTTCCACTTCAAAAGGTCAGAGAAGACACGTAATTATGATTGAAGAATCAGCTTTAATAGATGATTTTACATTTCAAGATTCATTATTCCCAATTGTTGAACATGGTAGATTAACTGTTGGTGATTTAGGGATATTAAATCCTGAAGAATTAAGTCAAAAAGTAAATTTTTATACAACTGCTGGATTTAGAGGTAGTGATGAGTTTACTAGAAGTATTCGCATGAAAGAAGATATGATAAATTTAGAAGGGAAAATAGTTATAGGCTCAGATTGGCATTTAGGATGTTGGTACGGTAGAGGATCAACTAAACAACAAATTTTAGATAAAAAGAAAAACATGTCTCCTATTGCATTTGCTCAGAATTATGAATCGAAATGGTGTGGAAGCTCAGATGGTGCATTAGTTGATATTAGTAAACTTTTAAAATTAAGAACACTAACTTCACCAGAATTAATGTATGACGGAAAATCAGATTATTATGTTAGTATGGATGTTGCACGTTCTCAAAAATCAAGTAATAATCAATCTTCCATTGCTGTAATTAAGGTTAAAAGGAATAAAGAAGATAGAATTATAAATATGCAATTAGTAAATTTAATTAATCTAAAACAAGGATTAAATTTTACTGCCCAAGCAATTGAATTTAAAAGAATAAGAAATTTATATAATGCAAAGAAAGCAGTTTGTGACGAAAATGGTCTAGGAAAAGGAATTATTGATGAATTATTAAAAGAACAAATTGACCCAATTACTAAAGAAGTATTAAAATGTTGGGATACTATTAATACTGATAATGAACCAGATGTTCAGGGTTCAGAAAAATGTTTATATGCTCTTCACTCACAAGGTATTAACTCTGATATAATTGTGAATTTTATTGATGTTGTCGAAGGTAAAAAACTTCAAATATTAGATAAACATCAAAATAATAATTATTCATTAAGTAATGAAGATTATATAAATAATGTAGTTTTACCAAAAGTTCAAACTGATTTATTTGTAGAAGAAGTTGCAAATTTAAAAATTAAACATTTACAAGGTGGTAAATTATCTGTCGAACAAGTTACTAGATCAGTTGATAGAGATAGATTTTTCGCTGTCGCATATGGTTTATGGTATATCAAAAATTTTGAAGATAAAGTTAAAAAAGCAGTAATTAACATCTCCCCATCATCATATTTCGCAATAGCAAATAAATCATCCAGAGCAAGACGATAAAATAATAATATAAACAGAAAGGAGGTTTTAAATGTCAGATCAAAACCTCTCCCCTGCCCTATTCTCATTAAAGAAATCATGGGATTCAGCTAAAAACTTCTCCCTATCAAGAATAGGTGGTTTCTTTACAAATAAAAGAAGAAATTTAAAAAATATAACAATTGATAAAATAAAATTATGGTTAGGTAATCCACAAAAATATCAAAAAGAAATACTTGATTTATCCGATAATTTATATGCACCTGAAGGTATTTATAAAGTTTTAGTAAATCTAACTACAAATATGGCAACATTAGATAATTATCTTCAACCTGATTTTTATACAATGCAAAAATTAAAAGAAGAAATTACTAATCAAACTTCAAAAGAAATGTCTGAAGAAGAATCTCAAGAAGTAATAAATAAACTTTTAAAAAACTTTAATAATGAATTTAATACTGTTAGAAAATATATTGATAATATAGATATAAAAAAAACAGGACGTAGAATTATAGAAAGTTTAGTTAGATATGGTGCTTATTGTGGATTTGAAAAAAATGATGGTAATTTCCCTTATCTATGGGACTTGCCTATAAAATATGTTAGATTATATTCTATAAAAAATGGACAATACGCAGTAGAATTCAATTTTAAATATTTTGAAGATTTAAATAGAGATAATGAATTATCTGAATTTGCTTGGAGTATTTATCCTGATGAATTTAAAATATTATATGATAAATATAAAACTAATTCTGATAGATTAAGATATCCAGAATGGCAACCTTTACCTAGTGATAAGGTTTGTTGCATTAAATTAGGTGGAGATAATGATACTTTCTTTTTGCCTTTATATAGTCAATTGTTTACTGAGTTATTTTTATTAAATGATTTAGTTGATGAAGAGATTGAGAGTTCTAGGGATGATTCGATCAAACTCATCAATATTGAATTTCCGCACGACAAGGAAACTGGCATCCCCCTTGTAGAACCAGATGTTGTATCACAGTGGGTAAATGTGGTAGCTTCAGGTGTTTCAGATAAAGTTACTATAACGGGTTCGCCTTATCCTCTGAAAGAGATACCATTTAGAAGTATTCAAAATGAAAAAACAAATTTAGCTGAATTTTCTAAGTCAATGGCATATATGCAAGCAGGAGCAAATCCATTATTATTAGGAGGTTCAAGCACAAACAGTTCAGTAGGTATAACACAAAATTTAGTATATATACAATCTATTGTTTTTTCAATGCTTGATAAGATTCAAAGTTGGTTTAATTATCGTATTTCTAATGTAAATTTACGTAAAAAATATACGTTTAAATTAAATATATGGAAAATTACTTGGTTTAATCAAAAAGAGCAGATTGAAAATGAGTATAAGTTAACTACAATTGGAGGGTCTCTTAATATTATTACGTCAAAAATTGGTAATGATAGTGATTGTTACAACGCCTCATTGGAATATGAAAATCTTGTTAAATCTAAATCAAATTGGATACCTCCTACTAACATGAATCAATCTGGAAATTCAGATGATAAAGGTGGAGCACCAGAAACAGATGACCCAGCAGATAATACAATTATTTCTCAGGACAAAGAAAATAATAATAGGTAATTTTTTAAGTATCATAAAGAAGGTGATTATTATAAATTTCATTCACTGTTTTTCAGAAGAACTAAAAAATAAATTGCTCCAAGAAGGATTTAAGCTATTATCTAAAAATAATAGTTTTTTTATTTTTGAAAACTCCACTATTACAACATTTAACTTTAAACAAATAGATAAAAAACAATTTGTTTTTAGTAATAAAATGACTTTTTAAAGGAGGTGAAAATTATTGCTAAAATAATGTATCTTAATTATTCTTCATCATTTGATAAAATAACTGAAATAAATTCTTCTTTTGATACAGGTATACTTAAAATTGCATATCATGGACTTAACAGAAATAATAGTTTTATTTCAAAGGAAAGTTTTGAAAGAAATATTAAAAGTATGTACAATTGTCCTATTGTAACTAATTATAATAGGAATATAACTGATGAAAATGGTAATAAAGGTGATTTTGGTTCACATGATGCACATTTAGAAGTAGATACAGATGAAAATGGCAATATTCAATCTGTTGAGATTATAAATGATACATATCCAATTGGTGTAGTTTATGAAAGTGCAGATTATTGGTGGGAAGAAATTGAAGACGAATCTGGAATGCATGAGTATCTATGTACTAATGTAATTTTATGGAAGAGACAAGATGTATATAATAAATTAAAAGAAGATAAAGTTTTTAATCATAGTATGGAAATTGAGGTTTCTAAAGGTAGTTTTTCAGATAAAGGTTATTATGAAATTATAGATTTTCAATTTACAGCGTTTTGTATATTATCTAATTCAATAGATCCATGTTTTGAATCAAGTAGTATACAATTATTTAATAAACAAAACTGCAATGAGCAATTTACTCAAATGATGAAAGAATTGAAAGAGATCTCTCAAATTTTTTCAAAAAATCAATCTTCTTCATTAGAAGTTGATAATATTAAGAAGGAGGTAAATAATTTAGTGGATGAAAAATTAGAATTATTGAAAAAATATAATCTTACTATTGAAACAATTTCATTTAATATTGATGATTTATCTTTAGAAGAAATTAAAAGTAAGATTAAAGAACAATTTTCTCTAAGCAATAGTCAGTTAATGACAGAAATTGATAAAATTCTTCAAACCATGACTGAAATGAAGAAGAATTATTGGGGAGAATTAGTTGAAAGACGTAGTTTTTATTTAATGGATTTAAAAGATGAAAATGCTGTTATAGTTACTAATAGTTGGGATACATATTATGGTGTTCCTTATAGTTTAAATGGGGATATTGTAACTTTAGATTTTGAAGCAAAAGTAGAATTTATTCCTGATTGGAGACCAAAACAAGCAGGTGATAATGCTACATTCACTAATATTGACGAAGTTATAACTTCTGAATTTGAACAAATTAAACAAGATACTGAATCTAAAATTGCTGAAGTTAATGAGAAATTTACTATTTTAGAAACTGAGAAAAATGAAATCCAAACTAAATTAGATACAATTACTGTAGAATATGAAAAAGCAAATCCTGAATTTGAAAATATTAAATCTAAAGTAACAGAATATGAAAATAATATTTCAACTTTAACTGAACAATTTAACTCTCTAAAAACAGAAAATGAAACACTTGTTAATTCAAATGAAACGCTTACTCAAATTAACTCCACTCTTCAAGAATTTAGATCCAACATAGAACAACAGCAACAAGAAGTATTTGAAGCACAACAATTACAACTTAAAACAGAATTAATTGAAAACTTCTCAAAAGTATTATCTGCCGAAGATATTAAATCAATAAATGACAAAAATTTATCTCTTGAAGATATGGATAAAGAATTTAAACTTATGTATGCATCAAAAGAATTATCTGCAAAATTTGCAAAGAAAACTAAGAAAACTGAAACAGAGATTCCAATTTTTAATTTTTCAATTAAGAAAAAAGAAGATTGGACTTCATTAATACCTAAGAAATAATAAAATAATAAATTAAATTTAAGGAGGAATTAACTCATGGCTAATGTAAACAATGTAGCAACTGGTAGATATGGTATTGTAAATCTTCGTAAAGTAGCAGGTGTTAAAACAGGTGAGCATAACATTCAATATGCTTTAAATGCAACTGATTTTGCTGCTACTGCATGTCAGAATGGATTTCTTTTAGTGGAAGAACATTACACAAAAACTCTTGGACTCCCTTCTGCTGCAACTGACAGAGTTGGTTTAGTAGCATGTGTAGAAAAAATGTATGATGAAAGTGATATGTCTTTAGGTAATTTTAGATTAAATCTTAATGAATATTTGCCTAGAATTTATCGTTTGCAAATTGGTGATATGTTTGACACTAATAACTTCAAGTATGATGATGGAGATTATGCTAACTATGCTGCTATTGTTGCTGATATTACTGCTGGTACTGCTGTATATGCATATCCTTCCACTAACGGACAAATTGAATTAGAAAAAGTTCAAAATGCTGGTGCTGCTATTGAATTACAGGCAACTAGAGTTGTAACTTTACCTGCTGGTGAGGCAGCCTTGATGTTTGTTTGTACTAAATCCTAAGTAGTAATAAAATATAAATATAATAATTAAAGGAGGAATTAATTTAATATGGAAAGAAAATATTTTGAATTAGCCAAAGCTACATATAATAGAAATGATTCAATTGTAGATGATATTGTATATACTTCTGCTGAAAAAAATGAAGCATTAAGAAATGCTTTTAAGGAATTAGTACCAGATGGTAAAAATAGATACAAGAGTTTCCGTAAAAACAAGAATGAAATTTTTGAATTAGTTGAAGAGAATGTAGACGAGATTCTACCTAAGAGAGTTGACGATGCTTACGGTGGTTTTGTTGAATATCAAATGTTAGATCAAGGACAAAAGCCTAAATTTAAAACTAAGAAAGGTAAGAGAGGTTTACTTAACTTTATTACCAAAGTTGGTTTAGGTGGTGTAATTGAAAGAACAAGATTAGATGTTGATTACATTAATATGACTATGGAAGCATTTGGAGGAGCTGTGTTCGTGGAATTCGAGAGATTCCTCGACGGTGTGGTGGATTGGACTGATTTAATTAATGCTATCGTAGATGGTATTATGGAAAAAATCAATCTTCAAATCCAAACTACTTTAATTGCTTCATTCACTGGTTTGTCTGCTAATATGAAAGTACAAGCTAATGCTTTTGTTCCTAGTCAAATGGGTCAATTGATTACTAATGTTCAATCATATGGTGATAACGTAGTTATTTTCTGTACTCCTACTTTTGCAGGTACTATCGAAGAAACCCCTGGATTTGTAAGTGATATGGACAGAACTGAACGTAGAGAATTTGGTAGAATTGGTAAATTTAGAGGTGCTAGTGTAATTGTATTACCCAATGCTTTTGCTGATGATGGTAATACAAGTAAAGTGTTAAGTGATCAATATGCTATTATTATTGCAACTAATGAAAGTAAAATTGTTAAAGTTGCATTTGAAGGTGATACTATTGTAAAAGAAACAGAAAATTCCGATGACAGTATAGAGTTCAAAAGTTATAAAAAATTTGGGGTCACTATTGTTTACTCAAATTGGTATTGCATGTATAGGAACACCAGTTTGTAATCATTACAATTTAATAATTCTATATAGAGGAGTGATTTTTACACTCCTCTATTTTATTTAAAAATATAAATAGAATTGAGATGATTATATTAGAAACAATTAATTCACATATTATCACAAAAGATATGAAATATCCAGGTATTTATTTAATTATAAATTTAGCAAATAATAAATTTTATGTAGGTAGTGCTAAAAATATATGGTCACGTAAATTAGGGCATCTTAGAGATTTAAAAAATAATAAACATAAAAATAGTTATTTGCAAAATTCTTATAATAAATATGGTTCACAATACTTTATAATTGTTTTATTAGAAAAAGTAGAATTTGAAAATAATTTAACCACAAGAGAACAATATTGGATAAATACATTAGATGCTACTAATAAGGAAATTGCTTATAATATATGTCCTATTGCTGAAAGCAAATTAGGTTGTCATCATTCAGAAAAAACTAAAATAAAAATGAGTAATTCAATGAAGGGTATCAAACGTACTGATGAAGGTAAAAGAAATATAAGTTTATCTCAAAGCAAACCTATAATTCAATGCACAATTGATGGTAGATATATTAAAGAATGGGAAAGTGCTGTTTATGTTTCCAAAGTATTAAATTTATCTCAAACTAATATTTCTAGAGCATGTCTTCATAATAATAATTATGCACATAATTATTTATGGTTTTTTAAATCTGAGTATGAACAAAAAGATTTTGATGTAAACAAATTCATACCTAGAATTGGTAAGAAAATTAATCAATTTACTTTAGATGGTCAATTAATTAAAACATGGGACACATACAAAGATATAAAAATTGATTCTGAAATCAGAACAACTTATCTTCTTGGATGTTGTGAAGGTACATATAAATCTCACAAAGGTTTTATATGGAAATACGCTTCATAAACTAAGTAATAATAAAATTTAAATATAAAAAGGATGATTTATTTTTATGGCAAAAACAATTCAATCTAAAAATCAATCAAACGAGTTTAATACAATTGATCCAGATACTAAAGTTAGAATTATCAATAATTCCAACTCTAGAATTCATTGGATTCAATTAAATGGCAGACCTATTAATTTAATGAAAATTGCTGCTCCCGCTTCATTGCCATATGTAGAGTTAGAAAATATGGCATATACTAGTGATTTAATTCAAACAGGAGATATTTATGTTCCTGATAAAAAAGTATTTGATGCATTAGGGATTATAAATCTTAAACATGAGGATATAAAATTACATTCTGAATTAAAACGCATGTTAGCAAGTTTAGAAGCAGAAGAATTGAAAGAAGAAATTTCAAAACTTCCAGATGGTAATAAAGAATTATTAGCTGAATTAGCAATTGTTGATTATAACAATTTAAAAGGATCTGTAATTGATACTATTGAGGATGAGACAAAAGTTAAAATTTCTCTTATGAAAGAGGATGAAAAAGCTAATAAAGAAAATCAAGAAAAAATTAAAAAATAAATATAAAGAGTTGATTACATGGGTACTTCTTACGATTTAATTTTTCAAAAATTTATGCACGAAATTGATGATTTTGATTTAACTTCTTTAAATGAAGAACAAATGTTAACAGAAAATAAATTAACTCTTTCTAAAGCAGTATCTTTATTTAAAAAATGTAAACAATCTTTAGTTAGAGATGATACTACTGAAGTTTTTACTAATGATTTAACCGAAGAGGAACAATGGATTTTAGCTGATTATATGAGAAAAGTTTGGTTAGATGAAAAAATAAATAATGGTGAATTATTAAAATTAAGATTGACAGATAAAGATTTTAAAACTTTTAGTCCTGCTGATTTATTAGGCACTATGAGTAAATTGAAATTAATTTATGATAAAGAATTAAAATTAAAAGTTAATGACTATTTATATGATGGTTATTTATATACTAATTTTTATAAATCAGGTGGTTAGTGAATTAAAATTTTATTGAAATAAATAAAAAGGAGGCAAATGATGAACGAATTTATATTTAAAAGCCCATCCGAAAATTCTTTAATAGATGTTACTCCTGGAACAGTTATTGCTGGGAAAGCAGTTATAACAGATGCAAATAATAAAATTAATACACTTGATATTACTGCACCTAAATTTAATGGAGTAGCCATAACTGCAGGTGGAGCAGATATTAATAAAACATCTAGTTTAATAATTCCAACTCAAGCCACACCTGTAAATGCGGTTGCAGCTACTAAAACATTAACAATATCTGGTGTTGTAATTGATGGTGAAACAGTAACGATTGGTGATGATATTTATGAATTTTGTGCTGATGCTGCCCAATCATTATCCACAGGTACTATAGCTGTAGATATTGAAGCAGTTTCAACAAAATCACAGGGAACATTAACCATTGACACCCAGCCTACTGCTGGCAATACAATGACAATTGGTACTAAAGTATATACTTTTGTTCCAGTTGGGACAGCTAATGCAGATGGTGAGGTGTCTGTTGGTACTGATTTAGCTACTGCAAAAACTGCAATTGTTGCTGCCATTAATGGTACTGATAGTGTAAATACTGCTAGTACCTTTGTAACTGCCGCCGCTTTTGCTGTCAATAATTGTGTATTAACAGCATTAATTGGTGGTGTCGCAGGTGATTTAATTGCGACAACTGAAACATTTACAGCAGGATCTAATATTTTTGATGCGGTCACACTTGGTACAACTACTCCAGGAGTAGATTGTGTTCAAGCAGATGCAGTGACAGCTTTAGCTTTAGCTATTACTACAAGTGATACTCAAGGTGTTGGTGGAGTAGATGGTGTAGGAGATACAGTTGTATTAACTGCTGATACAAAGGGTGATGCTGGGAATGATATACTTATTGGTGAAACAATGGCTAATGGAGCATTTGCAGGAGGTGCAGTTTTATTAAGTGGAGGGATTGACGGAACGATTGGTACTGTAATTGGCCAGATTGTTCATTATGATGCTACATATTTATACTATTTAAATGCAGTAAATACAATATCTGATGACAACTGGAGAAGAATTACAAAGGGTTCTGTTTATTGATATTGATATTGATAATATTTAATCTTATGAAACAATAATAAAATAAAATTTAAGGAGGAATTTGATTATGGCAAATATAACTGGATATGTAACTCTTTCTGCTAATGCTGGTGTTGCAGAACTAAATACTGTAGTTGATTGTTATGAAATTAAACTTTTGAAAAATGATGGTGCAGGTGATATTACTTTTAATATTGATAATGCCGTAGCAGATGGTAATACAATTACTCTTAAATCAGGTGAAAGTTTAGAAAACTTCCCAGTATATGTTCATAAATTATATTACAAAACTGCTGCCAATCCTACTGCTTTTAGATTTATTGGTTTACGAGAAAAAAATTTTTAACATTTTGTTAATATAAATAGGGAGAGTAACTATTTCTCCCTATTTTAACTTGTTAGAAATTTATAGGAGGTTGATATTTATTGACTTGGTGGACAGATTATCAAGCAAGACGAGGTTCAGATAGGAAATCTTTATATGTTAACAATATGAAAAATACAATATCAACTGAATTTAAAAATTCTACAAGTTATAATTTAGTTAAAATTAATAATGTTGATAGAGATGTTCGTATTGTTGAAGAAAGTTCAATTATAAAAAATCCGAATAAAAAAAGATTATTATGCTATCCAGGTGAGACTATAAGTGTTGGAGACATTGTTGTATGGGATAGTGATAATTGGATATGTACTGAAACAGATATTACTTCTCAGGTGTCAGATGTTGGGATAATTAGTAAATCAAACAACACCCTAACCATATACAAAAATAACACATCATATCAAATACCTTGTATTATTTCAAAATCACTATCACTTAACACTGAAGATAATCAATACATAGAAACCGTTGATAATGAATTATTTTTAACTGTATCAAGCACATTATTAACTAAACAAATTAATGTTAATGATAGATACAAAATAGGGTTATATAATTATTCTGTGAAAACTGTTGCTGATGATATAAGTAATCCTGGATTATTAATTTTTAAAATGAAGTACAGTGAAGTTGTACAGGGAACTCATACATATGTACTTACTATCCTTAATAATGATAACCTACAAATTGCACAGTCTCAATCACTTATAATTAATTCTCAATTAACTGATAATGGTGTGATTGTTACTTCTCCTAGTTTAATTTATAGTAGTTCAGATGAGGAAATTGCTACTATTGATGAATATGGAGTTGTGAGTGTGGTTGGTTTGGGTAGTGTGGTGATTACAGTTTTTATGGCAAGTGATGAGGAAGTTAGTGATAGTATTAATGTTGAAATCGTATTAGATCAACAAGATAACTTTACTTATATTATTGAAGGTAATTCTGAGATAATTAAAGGATACTCACAAACTTATATTGCTAAAAAATACAATAATGGAATTTTAGTTGAAGGTGTAGAATTTACATTTAGTGTGATTCCAGGTTCTACACCTACTAGTGCTTATATACTAAATATTATTGATAATGATCAATGTAGTATTACTGCTAATTTAACTACATATTATATTATTTTAAAGGCAACGGATAATAGTAATGGAATGTTTATTGAAAAAAGTATTAAATTGAAAAATTTATTTTAATTAAAATTAAAGTGAGATGGTGATAATGTCAAACATTATAAATTTATCAAATGCAGGAACGATCTTATCAAATATTGGTAATAAATTAATAGAAAACAAAAATCTAATGCGTTGTATTGCATACGATACACCTGATGCTTTATCACCTTCTTTGCCTGATGTTCCAATACAAGAAATAATTAAATTAGTAGGTAAAGGTGATGATCCATTAAATCAACAAAAAATTTATAAATATCCTTTTAATAATAGTATTATAGATAGTGTTCGTTCAGAACTTCGTTTCTTCATCCCTAGATTTAAACCAAATAATATTTATATTACTGGAGCAAATATAGGATTTGAGGTTATTGTTTACAATACTTTAGTAGATTTAGAGGATAATAAATTTAGATATTTAGTAATGGTTCAAGAAATTTTAAATTCATTAAATGGATTTGATTGTGGTGGTATTGGTTTACTATATTTAACACAAAATTCATCTATTAATATTATTTCTTATAATAATAATTTTTCAGGGTATTCTTTCTTTTTATCTACTAGGACGGTGTAGTAATAATGATTAAAAGAACTGAATTAGAAGAATATTTTACTTATGATAAACCTGTGCCATATAAAGAATTATTAATATATCCTGTAAAAGTTATAGATTATTTAAATTTTTTCATAAGTGTTAATTGTTTAACTTTTGATAAAAATAAAATACCTGACGTAAATATTATAAAAATGTCATATTTAGATTTCTTATTTTATACTTTTGATAAAGATGAAAATGGAAAAGTATATTTAATGATGTTACTTGAAATATTTAAACTATGTTTGAATATAGACTATAAGCAAATTGAATACATAAAAGATGAAAATAATAAATTAAATTTAATTTTCAATTTACAATATGAAGGTGAAAATAAAAAAATAACAATAGACAAACAAGATTTTGACAATATTAAAAATATAATATTACTTCAAAATATTCCTGATTACGATGATACATATATAGATCCAAAGGTTGAAGCAGCTTTAAAAGAAGCACAAGAATTTATGAATAGAAATAAAAAGAAAATGGCTTCTTTAGAAGATCAAATTGTATGTGTAATGCTTGCCTTGCATGAAACTGATGAATCTAAGATTCACAATTTAACAATAAGAAAATTTTCAAAAATACTTCAAAGATATGATTATAAATTACATTATGAAATATATAAACAAGCGGAATGTTCAGGAATGGTTACTTTTAAAGAAGAAATTAATCATTGGATGAGTGAATTATCTAATAGTAAATATTCTGATGTAGTTGTTGATTATAGTGAATTTAAAGGAAAGATAGAAAGTGCAAAAGTTTAAATTATAATTATAATAAGGAGGAAATATATATGACTATTAACAAGAAATTTTTAGCTGGTGTGGGTCGTACATTTAACTATGATTCTAATGACAATCTTTTATGGGTTGGTAAAACATTATTAAATAGTTCAATTGAAATATCAACTGGTTCGCAAAATGTTAATGCTGGGCCTGGAAATTCTTTACAAATGATCTATTACCATACTGGACAACTTTCGCTTACACAGGAAGAATCGCAATTCAATCTTTCAATGATTTCAAAAACAATTGGTTCTTCAATTGTAACTGGTGCTAATGTTTGGGAAGAAGAAAATGTTACATTAACAGCAGGTGCAGGTAGTTTATTAGGTACACCTATTGCAACTTCAAGTGGCACAATATATGGATGGGCAGAATTATCAGATGGAACAACTGAAAGATTTACTTTTTCAACTAAAGACTTTACACTTGTAGGTCAATCTAGTGGAACTGTTTGTGTTAGATATTACAAAGCAGATTCAGCAGCTAGACAAGTAACTGTAAATGCTAATATTATTCCTGCTATTGTTAGAACAGTAGTAGAAGCACAAATGTTTTCTGGCGATCCTAGTAATGTTGGTACTTCTACTCTTGTAGGCAAAGTTTTGGTAGAAGTTCCCAGGCTACAATTGGATGGTACTGCTACATTGAATTTAACTACCACTGGTGTTTCTAGCACTCCGATTAAAGGTATGGCTTTAGCTTCTACTGTTGCAGGTTGTTCAAGTGCTGGAGTTTATGCTACTATTACTGAAGTTTTAGATTCTGCTAATTGGTATGATAATGTTAATATTTTAGCAATCCAAGACGATACCATTGCTATATCTGCTGGTTCTCCTAGTGCTACAGTTGTAGTATGGGCAGTTCCTACTAATGGTGATGCAGCTTTTATCGCCCCTGTTGCAGATCTTTCATTCACTAGTGGAACAGTTGGTACTTGCACAATTGGACTTCATACTGGAATTATAACTAGAGTTGCTGCTGGTTCATCTGTAATTACTGTGGTAATAACAGATAAAAATACAGTAGGAACAACTGCTACAGTAACAAGTTCGTAAATATTATTAATATAGTATTATGACTTGTGAATATGGATTAATAAAAGAAGATAGTATTTTTTGTAATCTAATTAATGATAATTGCACATTTATTCGTTGGTGTGGTGAAAATCAATGTATTAAAAATACAGATAGTTATATAAATTGTAAAGTTAGGAGTAAAGAAATGTCAAAAAAAATGGAACAAAAGGATAATATCGAATTAATTTCTAATATAAAGATTATTGAAGAAAACGATATAATTGAAAAAGAAATAATTAAACCACAATTAAAAAAAGAAATTTGCAAAGTACTGTGGATTAAAAATGAAATATTTGCAATATCTTTTAAAGATTATGGTTTAACTCTTTCAGGTGGTATTGATAAACAAAAGGAATTTGTTGAAATAAAATATGAAGGTGAAATTGGTAAATCTGACTTTAAAATTATATCATATGAATAAAACTATTGACAGAATGATAAAATAATGGTTTTTTATTAAGGTTGCAAACTTAATAGAAGTAATTAATAGACATATGCCGATTACATATGTCTATTCCCATTTTATAAACTCTTTATAATCGGAAGGAGAAATTTAAATGTTATTAACAAAAGAAGTTGAAATGGTTTGTAAAACAAGAAAGAAATATTATATTGAGAAAAAATATGATTGGGAATATCTAAAAACAATTATTGTTAAATTAGAAGATTTACCAAAAGGTAGTCATCAAATGGTAAAAGTTTTATGTGATTATTGCTCAGAAAATGGTAAAGAAACAATTGTTGAAAAACCATATTATGCATATTTAAATCAAAAGAAAAAATCACAAATTGATAAAGATTGTTGCGATGATTGTTGGCATTTAAAATTAGCAGAAAGTATGAATGCTAAATATGGTAAAAATAATGCTTCTAATATTAAAATGTTTCAAGATAAAAGAATAGAAACTTTTTTAGATAAATTTGGTACAGATAATCCTATGAAGGTAAAAGAAGTAGTTTTAAAAGGAAAGCAAACTAATATAGATAAATATGGCGTTGACCATATTATGAAATTAGAAGGTGAATATGATAAAAGAATTATAAAAATAAGAGAAACTATGTATCAAAATGATTCTGGTATAAAATCAACTCAACAAATATATTTGCATAAATTATTAGGTGGTGAATTGAACTATCCATTTGGTAAGTGTTTATTAGATATAGCATTTCCAGAAGACAAAATTTATATTGAATACGATGGTTCTGGTCATGATTTACAAGTTAAATTAGGAAATATAACTGAAGAAGAAAGACAAAGAAAAGAATTAAAAAGATTTTATTTTATGAAAAATAATAAGTGGAAAATGATTCGTATTGTTTCTACAAAAGATAAATTGCCTAATAATAAAATATTAAAATATTTATTTAATTTAGCTTGTTATCATTTACAAAATGGGCATAGTTATTTTGAAATAAATATTGATAAAGGTATTATAAAATATAATAATGAAGAAATGAAAATTAATTTTTGTAAATTAAAAAAGATTAATAAAAAATCAATTTCTGCTTAATTTTTAGTAGGATTTAGGAATTAATCATCTCTCCTACCCTTATAATTATTTTTTTTAAACAAAAATAATAACCAAACACAGCTTTTATAATAATATCCAATCTCACAAATCCTTATAAATCAAGGGTTTTTATTTTTATGAAATTATATAAAATACAATAATAAAACACAATAATACATAAAAAGGAAGTGACAATCTATGATAGGAAATCTTGCACACTCAGGTTACATTTCATCAATCCATAAAGATAACCTCACACCATTCTACACTACAATTTCTAATAATGAAATAATTTCTTTCACTGACGCACAAGGTAAAAATCAAAATTTAAATTCTTTAACAATTGAAGCAGATAATACTGCTTTGTATATTCAAGTTTTGCCATCAGAGTATTGTGTATACATTCCGGTTAATGGTTCTACAACTATTGATTTTTTAAAAATTTCACAAATAAAAGTATTAGGCAATTTAGGTCAGAAAATTAAATGGTATGGTAAGTTTTATTAAATTAATGAAGAATAATTTATTATTGTCATTATTATTATTATTTATCTGCAATTAAAACATTAAAAAATAAAAAATTCTGCTATTAATATCAAAGTATCACTTAGCAGAATTTTTTATTTCATGATTAGCAGGTTGATTTAAATGTTTGTTAACATTTGTTAACAATTAGTATAAATATGTTTCAATTCCCTACGGGAAGTTGTACAACCTGCTAAATATAAGTATATATGATTTTAGAAATTTGTCAAGTATTTTTAATGTTAAATTGAAAGTTGATTTTATATTTTTTAAAATTTATAAATTTAGAAGGTGAGTGATATTTATTTCTAAATATATTTGGAGTTTTGATTTGTCTTTAGATGATAGCGGTATTACAATATTTTCTCAGCAAGGTA
>Ga0209000_1000570_pt1 | contig 33445 bp, 25 predicted proteins | sample RifGroD2_FD_183998 | JGI IMG/M metagenome (GOLD analysis project Ga0209000, IMG submission 183998) | Groundwater microbial communities from Rifle, Colorado, USA - Groundwater D2 (SPAdes) (version 2) | ecosystem: Environmental > Aquatic > Deep subsurface > Groundwater | place: Rifle, Colorado... | reverse complement strand
ATTATATATGAAAGGAAGTGATGTAGCAATAGATTTTACAAAACTTAATAAAAAATTTAGAGGTGAATAAAATTTGCCAAAGAATTTTTATCAATAAAAAACTAAAAATATACTGTAAATATAAGTAACATATGGGTGTTTTGACCATATTGAAAGCAAGTGGTCAAAAAAATTTACTCCTTGGAGCTGCTTAGTTATAAAAATACTTGACAATTAAAAATTGGGATGATATAATTAAGGTATGAATATGAAGGGTGACCTAGTCATCAGGTATGAATAAGAAGAAAAAGAGGGCTAAAGCCCTCTTTTTAGTACGTTATTTGCAGATAATCTATTTATAATGTTACCTTATCTTGAGTTACATATGAATCATAAAGCGAAGAAAAATAATTTTTTTACGTATTATGTTTAATGATTACAATAGCTATCAATAGTCAAAAAAATACATCTTGTTAATTATAAGAAAAGTTGTTATAATTAGAGAATGAACAGAAAGTAGGAGGTGAATCACAATGCCAGAATTTAAAGTAGTATCAGAATATACACCCACAGGCGATCAGCCGCAAGCTATAGAAAAATTGTCGCAAGGTATAGCAGAAGGTAAGAAACATCAGGTTTTGCTTGGTGTTACTGGGTCTGGGAAGACATTTACTATGGCGAATGTCATAGCTAAGGTGCAAAGACCAACCCTTATTATAGCGCATAATAAGACACTTGCGGCTCAGCTATATAGTGAGTTCAAGGAGTTTTTTCCTGAGAATTCTGTTGAGTATTTCGTGAGTTATTATGATTATTATCAACCTGAGGCTTATATGCCACATACGGATACTTTTATAGAAAAGGATGCGCAGATAAATGATGAGATAGACAAGCTTAGACACTCTGCAACTGCCGCTTTATTTGAAAAAAAGGATGTCATAATTGTAGCAAGTGTTTCATGTATATATGGATTGGGAGATCCTGAGGATTATTCTACGTTATCATTGTCGATTAGAGTTGGCATGAAAAAAGATAGGGATGAAATACTGCGGAAACTTGTGGATATACAGTATACAAGGAATGATATTAATCTCAAGCGTGGTACATTTAGGGTGAGGGGAGATGTCGTAGAGATTCTGCCTGTATCAGCCGAAAAGAATGCCATAAGAGTTGAATTTTTTGGAGATGAGGTAGAAAAAATCTCGGAAATAGAGGTGCTGACTGGTAAATTTATTGGCTCGAGAGAGCATACTCTTATATTTCCTTCTTCTCATTATGTAGTAGGCGATGAAAAGATGGAAAAGGCTATAGGAAATATAGAGATAGAATTACAGGAAAGACTAAAGGAACTCAGGGAAAATAATAAATTACTGGAGGCTCAAAGAATCGAACAAAGGGTAAATTTTGATATAGAAATGATGAGAGAACTTGGATACTGCTCAGGGATAGAGAATTACTCAAGACACATGTCAGGTCGTGCCGCTGGAAGCACACCGTACACGCTGCTAGATTATTTTCCAGATGATTATTTGATTATGGTGGACGAATCCCACATGACTATACCTCAAATAAGAGGCATGTATGCAGGAGATAGAGCTAGGAAAGAAAATCTGGTAGGCTATGGTTTCAGACTTCCTTCTGCTATGGATAATAGACCACTTAATTTTCCTGAATTTGAAGAAAAAATAAATCAGATAGTATATGTATCAGCTACCCCATCAGTCTTTGAACACGAAAAGTCAGAGCAAACGGTGGAACAACTGGTAAGACCTACAGGACTTATAGATCCAGTGGTAGAAATAAGACCTATAACAGGGCAGATAGATGATTTGATAGGGGAGATAAGAGAACGGGTAAAGAAAGGTGAAAAGGTTTTTGTGACTACGCTTACAAAAAAAATGTCAGAAGACCTTACAGACTATATGAAACAAGTAGATATTAGGGTTCAGTACCTGCACTCTGAAGTTAAGACCTTGGAGCGTGTTAAAATAATAAGAGACTTGCGAACTGATGTTTTTGACGTTCTCGTGGGGATAAATCTTTTACGCGAAGGACTTGACGTGCCAGAGGTATCATTAGTTGCTATACTTGATGCAGACAAAGAAGGTTTCTTACGTTCAGATACTTCACTAATACAAAATATAGGACGAGCTGCAAGAAACATAAATGGTAAAGTAATAATGTATGCTGATAGAATAACTGATTCTATGCATAGAGCCATTCAGGAAACAGATAGAAGAAGAGAAATACAAAAAGAGTATAATGTTATAAATAATATAACACCTACGACTATTGTAAAAAGAGTAAGAGACATAATCCAAGCAGCAAAAGTGGCTGAGGATGAGTCAGTAGAAAGCTTAATGAGTGAAGTGAGCAGGATGGATGATGATGAAATAAGGTTACTGATAGATAGACTTGAAGAAGATATGAAGGTAGCGGCTGAAATGCTAGAGTTTGAGAAGGCTGCGAAGCTGAGGGATGAGGTAGTGAAACTGAGGAAGCGGGTGAAAAGATAAAAAATTAAATATTATTAGATATAATCGAAGAGTTAAAGGAATTGACTAGAAACGGGGATAAAGATAATAGTATAAAATGTTAAATAGAGAATAAAATATTAAAGAAATTATACTTCTATATATTGACAATTGGATATATGTAGTGTATAATTCATTTAAAGCATGTACAATGATGACAAAAAAGGAACGGGGGTAACCGTTCCTTTTACTATTCACTTCGAACGTAATTCCTTCACGAGTACTGTTAGTACAACTATGAAGATAACGTCTAGTGCTGTTAGCACGTCCAATAATGACACCTCCTTTCTATGGAGGACTACATAATTATAGCATACTCAAAATTATATGTAAATACAAACAATTCGACAAAGTCGAGGGATGAATATGAATTATATTTATATAATCAAGTGTGCTGATGACACGCTATACACAGGCTGGACAAATGATCTTGATAAGCGAATAGCAGATCACAACAGTGGACTAGGCGCAAAGTATACTAGGGGAAGGCTACCAGTAAAGCTGGTGTATCACGAAGAATATGATACAAAGCAAGAAGCTATGAAGCGGGAGTGTGCTATAAAGAGGTTGACTAAAAAGCAAAAATATGCTTTAATAGATATATGAAAAATATGATGGGTATCACAATAATGGAGGTATAACATGATAACAGTTACAAAACTTGGACTTAGCTTTGGGGCTAAAAAATTATTTGAAGATGTAAATTTGAAATTTGCATCAGGGAATTGCTATGGGATTATTGGTGCTAATGGCGCTGGGAAAACAACGTTTATGAAGGTTTTATCTGGGGAAATAGAGGCAAATACAGGAGATGTTAGTATTAAGCCAGGAAAAAGAATGGCAGTGCTAAAGCAAGATCATTTTGAATTTGATGAATTTTCTGTTATAGATACTGTAATTATGGGACATAAGAAACTATATGATATAATGAAAGAAAAAGATGAGATATATTGTAAAACTGAGTTTACGGATGCAGATGGTATACGTGCCGCGGAATTAGAAGGCGAATTTGCAGAACTTGATGGTTGGAACGCAGAAACAAATGCTGAAAAACTTTTAAATGGATTGGAGCTTGGTGAAGAGTTATTTACAAAGAAAATGAAAGAATTAAAAGGTGGAGAGAAAGTTAAGGTTCTACTTGCACAAGCACTTTTTGGTAGTCCTGATGTACTTTTACTTGATGAACCTACCAATCACTTGGATTTTAGAGCTGTAAATTGGCTTGAAAACTTTTTACTTGACTACCCAAATACAGTCATTGTAGTATCACATGATAGGCATTTTCTAAATAAGATATGTACACATATGGTTGATATAGATTTCCAAAAAGCAACTTTATATGTGGGTAACTATGATTTTTGGTATGAATCAAGTCAGTTTGCACTTAGAATGCTGAAGGATCAAAATAAAAAGAAAGAAGAAAAGATGCAAGAATTGCAAAAATTTATCGAGAGATTTAGTGCAAATGCTTCAAAATCTAAACAGGCTACTTCAAGAAAGAAATTACTTGATAAAATTACACTAGATGACATAAAACCTTCCTCTAGAAAATATCCATTTGTGGGATTTGAACCTGAGAGAGAAGCAGGTAAAGATATACTCATAGTTGATGGAATTAGTAAGACAATAGATGGAGAAAAAGTATTAGATAATATTTCTTTTACTGTAAACAAAGGTGATAAAATAGTGCTTTTAGGAAAAAATGAAATGGCACAAACTACATTATTTAAGATACTTATGGGTGAAATGGAACAAGATTCTGGTACATATAAATGGGGAGTTACTACTTCGAAAGATTACTTTCCAAAAGACAATGCAAAGTTCTTTGATGGAGTGGATTTGAGTATGGTTGATTGGTTAAGAGATTTTTCGAGTGACAAGACAGAGATGTTCATAAGAAGTTTTTTGGGAAAAATGTTATTCTCAGGAGACGAGGCATTAAAGAAAGTGAACGTACTCTCGGGTGGGGAAAAAGTTAGATGCATGTTCTCAAAACTCATGTTATCAAAGGCAAATGTACTTTTTCTTGATGAACCAACTAATCATCTAGACTTGGAGTCAATACAAGCAGTAAATGATGGATTGGTAGCATTTAAAGGTACAATGATGTTTACTTCACATGATCACCAGTTTATTACTACGATAGCAAATAGAGTTATAGAAATAACACCAAAAGGTGTATTTGATAGAGAAGTGTCTTTTGATGAATTTATGGAAAATGAGGATTATCAGAATAAGATAAAAGAAATGTACGTATAATATATTATTAGAGCTTTACGGACATATTAGTAGTTTGAAAAAATTTTTTTAAAATTTGAATAAAATCACTCCCTTTTGTAAATGTTAATGATAGCGGTAGCAAATTGCTATGCTACATAAATTTTATGATAGGAGTGATTTTTTATGGCCGAACAACAACAACAAAAAACTAAGTTTAATAACAGAAGTAGCAATGCAGACTTAGGAAGTATATTTTTAAGAGTTATAATAACTGCTATAGTACTGATGGCAACAGCGTTTTTAACACCAGGGTTTACTATAGAAGGAGTATGGGCTTTACTCGTTGCTGCTGTAGCAATAATAGCTATTGACTATTTAGTTGAACAGTTTACGGGAATTGATGCTTCCCCTATGGGTAAAGGTATTATTGGATTTGTAATAGCAGCTGCAATACTATACTTTGTTCAATTTATAGTACCAGGTTATAATGTATCAGCTATTGGTGCAATAATAGGAGCTTTAATAATAGGTGTAGTGAATGCTATAATACCAGGAAGAGTTATGTAAGATAGTTGAAAGTTGAGAGTTGAAAGTTGAAAGTGAAAAAACAGAAAGGAATTCTTGTATCCACTGTGGGTATAAAGAATCCTTTTTTTATTACAATCATATTTCAAAATATAATATTTTATTTCAAAAAAGCATATATTATGATATAATTGATTCAGGTCTGAAAATCTTATATAGACAGGGGTTGATTATTGTGCAAAAAGTAATTGGGGGAGTGTATGTTGCATTAATCTTACTAGTTATAATGTATTCAAGTAGTATAAATACATATGCAATGACTTTGGAATATGACGGAAAAACCCATGAGTATACAGAAAAGCCTATAGAGCTTGTGGTAGATGGTAAACGTCTCGATACTGTGGTGCCACCGATTATATTAAATGATAGGACGCTTGTACCAGCTAGGGACGTTTTAGAAAAACTTGGTGCAAAGGTAAATTGGGATGAGAAGTACAAGCAAATTGATGTAACATATGGGAATAAAATAATAATACTAACGATAAATAGTAAAACAGCATATATAAATCAAATAACTAATGAGTTAGATGTTCCTGCAAAGCTTATTAATGGTAAAACTATGATACCTGTTGCATTTGTAGCAAGGGGATTGGGATTTAAAGTAAATTGGGACGAAAAGTCAAGAATTGTAACGATAAATAAAAGTACGAATAATGAAACCATAGTCAAAGATAACACTAGTGAGGAGCCATTAAAAACTTATGATATAACGAAAGCCATTTTAGAGTGGAAAAACGATAAAGATATCGAAAAATATAAAAGCTATAGTATGACTAAAAAGAACTATGGTGATGTAAATATAGATGATGTAAAGCTTATAAAAGTAGATAATCAAAATATTAACGCAGTTATATCATCTAGTGATAGGATAAGTAATGTGACACATAAGCGTATTGATAATAAGATAATTATTGATATTGATAATTCTATCATGGAATTTAATGCAAACAAATATACTATTATAGAAAACGCTTTTATAAAAGGTATAACGACTACTCAAGTTAGTAAAAAACCTAATAAATCTGAAATAGTACTTGAATTAAAGGACTATTTTAATTATGATGTGTCTTTGAGTCAAAACCGAAAAAATGTTGTGATTAGATTTTTAAAAAATGAAATATATGATATGCAGTTGTCAGAAAAAAGAGAAGTTGCAACCTTATATATTAAAGGTACACTTAAAACAAATGTAACGGCATTTAGACTTACAGACCCAGACAGAATAGTTTTTGATATTCCTTATAGTTATTCTAAACTTGAAAGTAAAACTGCAAATGTAACAAGCAAGTATATAAAGTCTATTAGGACTAGTCAGTTTGAGGAAAGCGTAACCAGATTTGTTATAGATACAATAGGTCAGCCTAAGTATGATATTGAACTTAAAAACGATAGCGTTAAAATAAAAATAATGGAATCAGAGTACAAAAATATAACATATGACAACAACAATAATGGTAACAATGACAATATAAATGAAAGAAGTACCAAAATTATTTTAACTAAACCAAATAAAAAAATAATTGATATATCACAAATTAAAGTAACTGATAATTATTTGCAGAAAAATTTGCAAATAACATTTCCGGGAGATTTTACGAGTGAGTTTGGAAATGGTGAAATAAAGATAAATGATGAAAGAATAAATAATGTAAATGTTTCAAAAAGGGGAAGCAATACAGCTATAGATATATACGCTAGTACAATTCTTACATGTAATATTAATGAAGATGATAAATATATTTATGTAGAACTATTGAAACCTAAACAAAAATATAGTAAAATAGTACTTATAGATGCTGGTCATGGTGGAAGTGATCCTGGGGCAACAGTATCAGGGTTATATGAGAAAAATATAAATTTAGCGATTACAACAAAACTAGAAGACTTGATAGAAGACGACGGAGATATAAAGGTTTATGTTACTAGAAACAAAGATACTTATCCTACTCTACCTGATAGAGTTAAAATAGCTGAAGATGTGCAGGCAGATATTTTTGTAAGTGTCCATAATAATGCGACTTTAAGTGAAAAAGCTATCGGAACCGAGACACTTTATTTTCCTTTGACCACTAAGAATATAGCTGGATTAGATGCGAAAATACTGGCAGAAATAATACAAAGTACAGTATCAGATGAACTTGATTCTAAAGATAGGGGAATTATAGGAAGAACGGATTTATATTTATTGAAAAACACAACAATGCCAGCAATAATTGTAGAAATTGGATATATGACAAATCCATCTGAATTTGAAAAATTACAAAAGAGTTTCTATACAGACGATGCTGCAAATGGTATATTTAAAGCAATTAAAAAAGTATTTAAACAGTATGAACTAAAGCGAAACTAAGCAATATTTAGTACTTATTATTTAATATAAAAGGGGGTGTATTAATGGAAACTATGAAAGAATTTTTGATGCAGTTTAAGGGATTAGCTATGGAAATGCCAAGTATAACCTTTCGTGATGTAATTGATATAATGGTTGTAGCATTTCTTATATACAAACTTATAATTTGGATAAAAACTACAAGAGCATGGACCTTGTTTAAGGGAATATTATTGATATTAATACTTGCAGCGATCGCTTATTTCCTGCAACTTAACACGGTGATATGGATATTTATGAATACTATATCTGTCGGAATAATAGCAATTGTAATTGTTTTTCAACCAGAACTGAGAAGAGCGTTAGAAAAACTAGGCACGAGCTATTCGGTTACGAATATGTTTTCAGCAGAGGACACCCAAAAGCAATATACTGCGCTTTCACTTGAGGTTGTTGATGAAATAGTTGATGCTACAAAACAGATGTCACAAAAAAAGACAGGGGCATTAATTGTTTTGGAAGAAAAAGTAAAATTAGGGGAATACGAAGAAACAGGAATATCAGTAGATTCAAAAGTCAAAAGCGAAATGCTTATGAATATTTTTGAGAAAAATACACCTCTACATGACGGAGCGGTAATAATCAAGAATAATAGAATATCTTCTGCTACATGTTATTTACCACTTTCGGCTGATTGTAAAATAAGCAAAAAGTTAGGTACAAGACACAGAGCTGCTGTTGGTATAACTGAAGTCTCGGATTGTGTTGTAGTCATAATATCTGAAGAAACAGGAGCTATATCTTTAGTGAAAAATGGTGAAATGACTTATGATATACAAAGAGAAAGTTTGAGAAATCAATTAATAAATGAATTGAAAAATGTTCCATTTAACCCTCTAAAAAAATTTGGAATATGGAAAGGGAAAAAAAATAATGAGGAAAATTGTAATATAGAAGGGGACGATAAATCATGAGGAAAACAGATAGTAGTAATCTTTTATGGAAGATATTTTCTATAATCCTCGCCGTGCTTTTATGGTTTATAGTAATAAACATACAAAATCCTATAGAGACTTTAACTATAAAAAATATACCAATAAAACTTATTAATATGGAGAAGGTTGATAAAAATAATTTGATTATTACTGATAAAGGAATTGATATGGAAAAGGTGAAGTTTCGGGGGAATAGGCTTGCACTAGAGAAACTTAGAAAGGGCCTTTCTAAAATTAGTGCGAGTGTAGATATGCAAAACTACACTAAAGTAGGTGCCAAAAATCCTAACTCTATGCAGGTTCAAATAGAAATACCAGATGAACTTAAGGAATACATAAAAGTTGAAGAACAGGAACCACAATATATTCAAGTTATACTTGAAGAAAACAAGGAAATTAGTAAACCTATAGAACTTGAATTAAACAACAATGTTAAGGCGGGATACCAAATATTGAAAGACAAAATAAAAATGAGACCAACTGAAGTTGTGATAGATGGAGCAGCTTCTGATATAAATGCAATATACAAGGTTAAAGCGGAAGTAGATATAGGAGAACTAAATAAAACACTAAAAATAAATGTACCAATAAAGTTTTATGATATAAATAAAAATGAAATCATGGGATTAAGAGCAAATGCTAATGTGACTAATGTAGAATTACCAATAGTAAAATATAAAACGATTACATTTAAAACAGAGCTATTAAATGAATTAAGAGATTCACTTGCACTTGAAAGTATTACTTTATCTCCGTCTGAAATATTAGTGACGGGGGAAGAAGCTGTTATTGACAAACTTGATTCTATATGGAGTATACCTTTAGATCTTTCAACTATAACGCAAAGCAAAGTAATTGAACAAGAGATTATTTTGCCAGAAGGCGTGATAAGTTCACAAGATAGTGGAGTTGTTACAATAAATGTTAATGTTAAAAATTAAAATAACAAGCGGGTAGTCGAGCATATCTATTAATGACAAATAATTGTACATTGTAACTAAAAAAGGAGTGTTAATATGTGCGGTATTATAGGATATATAGGTAACAAACAATCTGATTGTATATTGTTGGAAGGATTAAAAAAACTAGAGTATAGGGGTTATGATTCAGCAGGAGTAGCAGTGCATAATTCTAATAACATAAAAATAATAAAAACAAATGGAAGAATAAAAAATCTCGAAGAAAAGCTTTTGGAAAAAAGGCCTGAAGGGACACTTGGAATTGCTCATACTAGATGGGCAACACATGGAAAACCGTCAGAGATTAATTCACACCCACATTCCAATAAAAGCGGTACAATTGTAGCAGTTCATAATGGAATAATAGAAAATTATATTGAATTAAAAGAAAGATTGAAAGATTTTGGATATGAGTTTGTTTCTGAAACAGATACAGAGGTTATTGTACATTTACTTGATTATTATTATAAGGGCGATATAGTTGATGCACTTATAAGTACTATAAAGGAGCTAAAGGGTTCATACGCACTTGGAGTATTGTGCAAGGATGAGCCAGAAAAACTCATAGGTGTCAGAAAAGATAGTCCGCTTATAGCAGGACTGGGTATAGGCGAAAACTTCTTGGCTTCAGATATACCTGCAATCCTAGAACATACAAGAGACATATACCTTTTAAATGATAATGAAATAGCAATTATAACGAGGGATTCTATAGAACTTATAGATGTTAATAAGAACAAGATAGATAGAGAAGTGTACAAGGTAACATGGGACATTGTCTCAGCCCAAAAGGATGGATATGAACACTTTATGTCGAAGGAGATAGCTGAACAACCGAAGGTTGTAAAAGATAATTTATCATTAAGGTTAAAAACTGATGCCAAAACTATTAATTTGGATGGTATAAATCTCGATAAAGAAACACTCGACAAGATTAATAAGATATATATGGTTGCCTGCGGTACAGCTTATCATGCTTCACTTGTAGGGAAATATTTAATCGAGAGACTTGCGAGAATACCTGTAGTTGCTGATGTAGCGTCAGAGTTTAGATATAGGGACCCTATTATAGATAAAAACACACTTGTCATAGTAATATCTCAATCTGGGGAAACTGCGGACACACTTGCTGCACTTAGACTTGCAAAAGAAAAAGGGGCAAGGACAATAGGTATAGTAAATGTAGTTGGAAGTACTATTGCAAGAGAATGTGACGATATACTATACACACTTGCGGGACCTGAAATAGCGGTAGCATCCACAAAAGCCTACTCAGCACAGCTTATAGCAATGTATTTGATTTCGTGCTATATTGCAACTCAAAAAGGTTACATTTCGGAAGAAGAGTTCATTATGTTTAGAAATTCACTGCTTGCTATAAGTGATAATATAAAACAAATTTTGAAGAATGAAGATAGAGTAAAAGAAATTGCAAATAAATATAAGAATTGCGATAATGTGTTTTATATAGGTAGAGGACTTGACTACTTAGTAGCAAAAGAAGGATCTTTGAAGCTAAAAGAGGTTGCATATATACACAGCGAGGCTTATGAAGCAGGAGAGTTAAAACATGGACCTATAGCATTAATACATGATAATACTTTAGTCGTAGGTATTGCAACAGATGAACATTTATTTGAAAAGACAATGAGCAACTTAAAAGAAGTAAAGGCAAGAGGAGCAAAAATATTGGCAATTACCTTAGAAGGAAAAGAAGATATAATGGATGTAGCAGATGATGTAATATACATACCAAATACAGAGTGGATATTTACTTCAATACTTGCAAATATACCACAACAGCTAATAGCATATCATATGTCAATACTTTTAGGACATGACGTAGATAAACCACGTAACTTAGCCAAATCAGTTACAGTGGAGTAAATTAATAGTGAATTAAACTAAAAGTAGTGTTAAAACTAAATTTAACACTAACTAACCTAAAACGGAGGATACAAATATGAAAAAAATTTTAAGTTTGTTTTTAGTAACTGTAATGATGGTGACATTATTCACAGGTTGTACAAAAGAGGAATTAGGGTTATGGAATTTAACCAAAGAAGTCAGTAATTTGAGTGTTTTTGAAGGTACTGAGAATATTGATATTAATGCGGAACAATTATTTGATCTAATTGACAAAGAGTCTGCAAAGCTAGGAACTGAGTTTACAACTGAGCAAAAAGAAATATTAAACAAGGCAAGAGTATTTTTAAGAGATAATAGTATACAGCTTTTTGTGAAGTATAATAAAGATAATATCGAAGGCATGATAGAAGTAAATACTATTACTAAGAAAACTAATGAAAAGAAAACATTCACAACAATGATATTAAAGGGTGAAAAGGTATATATAAATGTAGAACAAATAGTAGCTTATTTATCAAATAGTGGATTATATCAAGTAGATCAGCTTTTAAATAACACTGGCAAAAGTGTAAAATATATTATGATAGACTTAAAGGATTTAGCTGATTCAAATGTGGGTAGTCTTAAATATAGTATGGGAACTAGCCAAGCATTAACAGACAAATATATTAAGTTTGCTGATCAACTATTTGAAGTTGTATTTAAGGATTTTACAACTGGTCAAATAGAAAAAACGGGAACAGATAGTTATAGTATGAGTATAAACGGCGAAGAAATGATGGACGTAGCAGTTGATGCAGCTATTAATTTAATAAATAATTATGACGGTTTTGCAGAAGCTTTTGTAAATCTAATAAATACACTCACAGATGAAGAGTTAAAAAGCCTAAATCTTGGGGACTCAAAAGAAAATATTATAACAAACTTTAATCAATCTAAACAAAGTGTTAAAGAAAATAAAGAAACAGCTATAACGCAGATGCAAATGGCAAAAGCGATGATTAAAAGTGAACAATATAAGCCTCTTTTTGAAAGCATATTGATGACATATTCTTTAGCAAAGAAAAGCAGTACAAATTACACAGATGAATTTAGTTTTAAAATGAATCTTACACCTATGATTAATACAATTATAGGACAGACCGATGCTATGATAACAAATGAATGCAATATAGGTATTGTAGCAACATCTAATATTACAAAATTATCTAGCGTAAGCATAACCGCTCCAACAGAAGGAGTAATAGATGTAAAAGATATAAAAAAATATGCAAAACAGAAACTAAAAGTGAATGTAGATAATGGAGCATATAATCAAACCATTTCAGAATTTCCTACTTCTTCATATGAAAATCTAGATGTAAAACTAATTAATGATTACTCTTATTTACCAGCTAGAAAGGTAGTAGAAATACTTGGTGATGAAATTAATTGGGATAATACACAAAAGAAAGCATATGTAACAATTAATGAGGAAAAAGTATATTTAGAAGGAGTTATAATAAATGAACGAACATATATAAAGGTAAGAGAGCTAGAAAAGATAGGATACAAAATAAATTGGAACGAAAAAACAAGAGAAGCGGAGATAGAGAAATAAATTTAAGCTTTAATAAAGAATAAAAATGCAAAATATAAAAACCACAGAAAATTCAAGCAAATAAAATGCTTGAATTTTTTGTGGTTTTAGTGTAGAATGGGTAGTGAAAATTGTTATTATATAAAGGAGCGGGAATAAGCTATGTTTGATATATGTTTGATAGGTACAGGTGGAATGATGCCACTACCAAATAGGTGGTTGTCATCTATGTTGGTGAGGTTTAACGGCAAGATGCTGCTTATAGATTGTGGTGAAGGTACCCAAATAAGTTTGAAACAGCTAGGATGGGGATTTAAGAATATAGATACGATATGTTTTACACATTATCATGCGGATCATATAAGTGGTTTGCCAGGGATGCTACTCACGCTCGGAAATTCTGAGAGGACAGAGCCTTTGACTCTTATAGGTCCTACAGGACTCGAAAGAGTGGTAAGTGCACTTAGGACTATAGCAACTGAACTACCTTTTGAAATAATATATAAAGAAATCAACACGGACGAAGTATGTACTTTACAACTAAATGAGTATATACTAAAAACCTGCGGGGCAAAACATGGCGTTCCATGTCTAGCATATAGTATTGAAACGGAAAGATTGGGCAAATTTGATATAGAGAAAGCATTAAAGCTTGACTTGCCTAAGAAGTATTGGAATTTGCTTCAGAACGAACAAGAAGTATTATATCAAGATAAAACTTACATGCCGAGTATGGTTATGGGTGAATCACGAAAGGGATTTAAGTTAGGTTATTGCACAGATAGCAGGCCTACAGAGAATATAGTTCTATTAGTGAAAAATGCTGATTTGTTTGTGTGTGAGGGAATGTATGCAGAAAAAGATAAAGCAAATAAAGCGATAGAGCGAAAGCATATGATGTTTTATGAAGCAGCACAGATGGCCAAAGAGGCACAAGTTAAAGAGCTATGGTTAACACACTATAGTCCTTCACTTACAAATCCAAAAGATTATTTATATGTAGCAAAAGAAATATTTAATAACACAAAAGCAGGATATGACAGAATTGTAAGGAGTATGGTGTATGAAGATTAGCAATAAAGAGGTATATCACTAAGTAGCGTATACCACCTTATTCTAAATTTTTATTCAACACCTCTATATGTGATACAGATACTTCATATGCGGTTTTTTCTGAATATGCGGTTTCGGTCTTTTTTTGATAACTTCTACTTTGTATTCTTCCTTTTATGTTTAGGTTGGTACCAGTGATTAGATCTTTACATAATTCGGCATTTTTACCCCACACAATACAAGGAATATAGTCAGATTTCCTGTTAGGCCTATTTACGGCTAGAAGTATGTCACAGACTGTCCTATTCAATGGAGTTTTCCTAAATATGGGTGCTTTACATAGATAACCATTTAAAATAATTTCATTTGAATCAGGAGTCTCCTTTGAATCACAAAAGTCGATTTTTTTTGCAAATACATTCAAAGAGAGATGAGTTGTATCATCAGAATGAAAATTAAACGACCGATAATCACCGTAAATACTAAGCTTACTCTCGGGGGTTATAGAAGCTGGATCTAATTTTTTTGATGTAATAATTATGGGTAATATATCACTTGTTTGACTTAATCTATTAATAGATAAAGAGAAAATATAATAATTATCTTCATATGATGAGTGGCTAAATATAGGCGCCGATATCACTTGACCAGTAAGTTTAACAATATTGTTATGCATTTATTCTTTCCTCCTTAAGAAGTAATTCAACTTGCGTTATCAAATCATTTATTTTTACATCTAGTAGTAGACAGCAAAGAATAGATGATAATATATTATATATTTTGCTTTCTACAGAAATATTCGTTTTTATTAAAAATTCTTGTGCTTCGAGCGTTTTGCCTGACAGGGTAGAAATACTTTTATTTATGCAAAGCATTATTTTATTACATGTAAAGTGCTCTTCTATACTTGAAGGGAAAAAGTCAGAATTATAGCTTAATCCGTATGAACACTTGATAGACCGTTGTTCTTTAATAAAATTTGTTTTAACGCAATTATCATAATTATATATTAAAAAGTTGGTAGCAATATGTTGGATACTTAAAAACTTTTTAGTATCTGATAATAACAAAAAATCAAAATTTATCTTTTCGAGTTCCTTATGGAACACTTCGCTTGACTTTAACTTTAAAATAATTAAATCTGTAGAATCTGATTTTAAATATGAGAAGTATGCATCTAAAGTATTACAATTGGTATCTTTAAGTATTTTTTTAAAAGATATTACAACTTTAACCTTAAAAAAACTTTTCAAAATGTCATGCAACGTAACTAAAGTGTCGAAGCCCTCACTGTCTTCGATGAGCCCAATTATTTTCATTAAATCCCCTTCTTTACAAAATCATTTTAATTTAGTATACTATCAATAAAGAATAATTATGCAAGAAAGAGATTAGAATATCGGATATAAACCAATACAAAGGAGTGAAAAACATGCTTGACGTAGCAGTAATAGGATGTGGACCAGCTGGAATATCAGCGGGAATAAACGCGAAGATTAGAAATAAAAAGGTAAAGGTATTTGGGAATAATATTAGTACAAGTTATTTATTTAAAGCAGAAAGAGTAGATAATTATTTAGGTTTCCACAAAGTGACTGGTGAAAAAATGCTTGATAAATTTATGAAACATGCAAAAAAAATCAAACTTGAAATAGAGGAAGGAAAGGTTTTTGAAATATATAATATGAATAGTCATTATACAATTAACTTTAATAACGAATTTATAGACACTAAAACGATAATTATAACAACAGGACTTACTAAAAGCAAAGTATTTAAAGGTGAAGAGCAGTATTTAGGTCGAGGAGTTAGCTACTGTGCTACATGTGATGGAAATCTTTATAGGGGCAAGACAGTACTAGTTATCGGAGAAAGTACCGATTCAGACGAAGAAGCACATTTTTTAAGTGAACTAGCAAAAAAAGTATATTATATAAATAATAAAGAACATAACTTGAAAGAAGATAATATTGAATATATAGATGCTAAAGTTGAAGAGATATGTGGCGAGGACATAGTAAAAAGCCTAAAACACAGCAGTGGTGAAATAAAGCTAGATGGTGTATTCATACTAAGACAAACAACCCCAGTATCAAAACTGATTGGAGGTCTAGAAATCGAGAGCAATATGATAAAAGTAAACAAGAATATGGAAACAAATATGCCGGGTATTTTTGCAGCAGGTGACTGCACAGGAAAGCCATTCCAAGTGGCGAAGGCAGTTGGAGAAGGACTAGTGGCAGCACTAAGTGCTGCGAGCTATGTGGATAAGATGGAGCTTTAAATCCTCCCCCTGCGAAGGGGGAGTTAGAGAGTTGAGATAAGGGTTAAGTGAGATGGAGTGTCTTTCAGGGTCGGTTCCTTCTTTTTAGGAACTGTCCCTTTTATAAACCTCAAATTAGTAACCTTTTTACATTTCAGGTTTATATTTATAAATAAGTTTAATATCTTTTACTAAATTTGTTTTTTAATGGGGACAGTTCCTAGAAAGAAGGAACCGACCCCTTAGTAATAAATTAAGTTTTAACACTAAAAGCATGTTAGCATAAATGCTTTCTTTTTATGTTATATGTTGCAGTAAAGAAAACAATATGTTATAATTTGTATAAATAAAAACAACAAGAGAGAGGATGTAATATATATGCTGCCGAATGGATTTAAGATGATAGAAGAGGAATATTTAGAGGATTATGAAGTAACGGGATACCATTTTGAACATGTAAAATCAGGTGCTAAATTTGTGTATATAAAAAGCGATGATGCTGAGAGCTATTGTTCTATAAATTTTAAAACTTTACCGAGAAATAACAAGGGATTGACACACATACTAGAGCATTGTATTCTTGAAGGATCAAGGAAGTATCCGATAAAAGGTTTATTTAACGAATTGATGAAGTCATCACTAAACACTAGTCTAGGAGCATGGACTTATCTAGATAAGACAAGATATGCTTTTTCAAGTATGAATAAAAAAGACTTTCATAATATATTAGATGTATGTATGGACACAATTTTTTATCCGATTATATATAATAATGAAAGAATATTTAAACAAGAAGGTTGGAGATATGATTTAGATAATAACGGAAATATTGCGTATAATGGTATAGTTTATAATGAGATGAAAGATATTGCAATAAATCCATCTTATTTAGTAGAAAGAAAAATACGAGAATTATGCTTAGGGGAGACTAATTACAAATATATATCAGGTGGAAAACCAGAAGATATAGTAAAAGCTACAAATAACGATATATTAAAACTTCATAAGAAATATTATCATCCATCTAATATGTACATATTCCTATCTGGAAAAGAGAGTATTCTAGATGAATTGATATTTTTTGATAATGAATATTTAAAACATTATACAAAAAGAATAATAAATGACGGAATTAATCTTCAAGGAGATATAATTATAAGAGGAACCCAGGAGTTTTACTATCCAACTAACGATGATGTTAAAGATAAAAATTATTATAGTTTAAGTTACTTAATAAAAGAAAGTACTTGTAAAACAAATTACGATTTAAATATAATAAATGCTTTTTTATACTACTATGGTGGTTCTCCAATTATGGAGGAGTTAAGAAAAAAAGATATATATTACAACTCACGAGTGGAAGAAGTATCATATAATCAATCTATTAATATGTTTATGTTAAACAACATAGATGAAGCGAAAGGGGAATGCTTTTTTGATTTGATACAAGATACATTAATAGACGTAAGTAAAAATGGTATAGCAAAAAAAGTAACAGAAGTTTTTTCAGCAAGGGTTAAGTTTAATGAGAAGAATAATAAAAATAATATGATTGGTTATCATTATTTTTATAATATAATACATAGTTGGCTTTATGGTAAATCGCCATTTGAGAGCATAAAGCTAGAAGAAAAAATGCGTAAGAGTATAAAAAATGAACTTAATAATGGATTTATAGAAAACGGAATAAAAAATTACTTTCTTAATAATGAAAATAATGTAAAATTAGTATATAAGCCCCGAAAAACTGAAATAAACAAACTCTTTGGAGTAAAGACTAAGCTTTCAGATGAAAGAGTAAAGGATATTAAAAAAGATATAGAAGAATTTAGAACTTATAAACAAGAAATAGTAGAAAAACCGGATATATGCATTCCTAGTGTGAAGATATCTGATGTTGATTTAAACCCTGTAGATTTTGAATTAATAGAAGACGAGTATAAAGGAGTACAACTATTATTTCACCCAGATAATACAGGAGAAATAGTGTATTATAACTTAAACTTTGATATTATGAATTTAGAGCAAGATAAACTAATTGCGTTGCATGTTTTTAAAGAAATTTCATATGAAATGGGAACTATAAATTATACTCAAAAAGAGCTAGACAATATAGGAAATATTAAGTCGGGAATTAGCAGGAGATATATTGGAAACTTCAACATGGATAGAATTTGTGATTATGCAAATTATAAATTTGTATATCAAAGTAGTGGACTAGAGCAAAATATGGACGATATGCTTAGTTTGTTTATGGAGATTACCCAAAATATAAAACTAGATGATAAAGATTTGATTAAACATATAGTAAACACTATTTGTGTGAACACATATAGAAGTATAAATAATAATCCTGCATGGATAGTCCAAAACAGACTTCTTAAAGGCTTTACTAGCACATATAAATATTGGGATAAGATGACAGGAATAGATTACTATAATGATATATTAGAATTAAATAATAATTTTAGTAATAAATACGATAAATTAATAGAAGATATAAGATACATACAAAAAATAGTATTTAATAAAGAGAAACTTATAATAGGAATAACATGTGAAGAAAAGATATATTCTAAAATTGAAAAGTGTATAAAAAAATTTATAGATCAGCTTCCGAGTAGAAAATACGAAAACGTAATTTGCAAGTTCAATGAAACTAGTGGTAATGAGGCAATTATATTAATGAGCAATAATGTAGCTGTAGTAAAAGGATGCAACTATATGCAATTAGGGTATGAGTATAACGCAAAGATGGATATTCTTGAAGATATTATAAATAAAGAATATCTTTGGAAAGAAGTGAGAGAAAAGAACGGAACATATGAAGTTAGAATAGAAATTACATCGGATGGAAATGTAACATTTCTGTCTGATAAAGGAATTAACTTAACAGAAACGCTTAAGGCTTTTGACGGAACAACTGACTTTTTAAAAAACATAGCATTAACCCAAAAAGAATTAGATAGATATATAATTAGACAATTTAAAAAGAGTAGGTACACTCCACAGGGAAGAGGGGACAAGGCTATTCAAAGACATATGAAAAAAATAAAATATGAAGTTTTAGAGAAAGAAGCGAAAGAAATAGCAAATATAACAATAGAGGATATCAGCAAATTTGCAGACATGATAGAAGTTATCTTGGAAAATAGTAAAATATGTGTAGCAGGTAGTGAGGAAATAATAATGAATAATAAGGAATTGTTTGATAATATAATTCGGATTTGAAAAAGCGAGACATAAAGAACCGTCACTAATGTCCGATAAATGGAGGTTATTATGATAAACCGTATAAAGGAACTTGTAGAGATTCTAAATAAAGCAGTACACGCTTACTATCAAGAGTCTAAGGAGATAATGTCGAATCTCGAGTATGATAAGCTTTATGATGAGCTGCTAGAACTAGAAAGGCAGACGGGTACAGTACTTACAGACAGTCCTACTCAGAGGGTTGAGTATGATGTGGTTAGTAATCTCCCTAAAATGCAGCATAAAACCAAGATGCTGTCTTTAGACAAAACTAAGGAAGTAGACAAGCTAGTGGAATGGATAGGGGAAAAGGATGGGTTACTTTCTTTTAAGCTAGACGGACTCACAATAATACTTACTTATGAAAATGGAGAGCTAGTGCAAGCTGTAACTCGTGGTAATGGAGAGATAGGGGAAGTCGTTACTAATAATGCGAAAGTATTTAAAAACTTACCAAGACATATAGCTTATAAGGATAAACTTGTAATAAGGGGCGAGGCGGTTATAAGGTACTCGGACTTTGAGAAAATAAATGAAGTGTTGCAGATAGAAGAACAGTACAAAAATCCTCGTAATCTTTGTAGCGGAAGTGTTAGGCAACTAAATAATGAAATAACGGCGAAAAGAAATATTAATCTTTATGTTTTTGCAATTATTGAAGCTGATGGGGTAGACTTTGAAGATAAAAAATCAAACCAATTTGAATGGTTAAGAAATCAAGGATTTCAGGTTGTTGAGTATTATAAAGTAAATAAATTCAATTTAGAATCAATTATAAATAAATTTAAAGATAGTATAGATAAAAGGGACATACCATCTGATGGTTTGGTTCTCACATTCGATAGTATATCGTATTCGAATTCTTTAGGAGAAACGGCAAAATTTCCAAGACACTCGATGGCTTTTAAATGGACCGATGAAATAAAAGAGAGCAAAATAGAAGATATCATATGGAATACCTCAAGGACTGGACTTATTAATCCAGTAGCAGTTTTTGAGCCAGTCGAGATAGAAGGAACTACAGTGAAGCAGGCAAGTCTACATAATGTCAGCATAATCGAGTCATTAGAGCTGGGTATAGGGGATACGGTAGAGGTATATAAAGCAAACATGATAATACCGCAGATAGCTGATAATCTTACACGTAGCAATACGTATATATTACCAAGTCATTGTAATGCTTGTGGTGCGGAAGTTGAGATTCGGAAAGTATATGACACCAAGGCTTTATACTGTACTAATCCTAATTGTAGTGCAAAGATATTAAGAGTCTTAGGTCATTATGTATCAAGGAATGCAACTAACATAGAGGGACTATCTGAGGCTACAATAGAAAAGCTGATAGATAAAGAGATAATAAAAGACATAGCGGACATATATAGAATAAATGAGTACAAAGATATAATTACAAATATGGAAGGCTTAGGTGAAAAGTCTTATGAAAATTTGATAAAGGCGATAGATAAATCTAAAAATATAAAGCTTGCTAATTTTATAAATGCATTAGGAATAAGTAATGTAGGCTTTTCAACGTCAAAAAGTCTATGCAAACATTATAAAAACGATATTAATGAAATAATGAATGCCACGAAAGAAGAACTAATTACGATAGAGGGTTTTGGTGCAAAAATAGCCGAATCGATAGTTAACTATTTTGAAAACAGTAAAAATAGAGATAGAATAAATGAAATTATGAGTTATCTAATATTAGAAAAAGAAGAAGTAAGCGACGAGCAGAAACTAAAAGGATTGATATTTGTTATTACAGGGGAAGTTACAAAGTTTAAAAACAGAGACGAGTTAAAAGATTTTATAGAAAAAAATGGTGGTAAAGTAACGAGTAGTGTTACCAGTAATACAAGCTATTTAATAAACAACGATGTAAACTCTAGCTCAAGTAAAAACAAAACAGCTAAGAAACTGGGCGTGAGGATAATAGATGAGGAAAAATTTATGCAAATAAGTGAAAAAAATGTTGAAAAATGTTGAAAAAAAGCAAAAAACAGTATATAATGATATTGAGGTTGAATTTTATTCAGGAGGTATGATATTATATGATAAGTTGTAAAAGTTATGACATAGCTAGAATACATAAGTTTGTATTGCTTTGCTTGTGGGTAGGATCAATGATAATATCTACTATCGGTTTGATTACCAATTTTAATCAACATGGTTTTTATGTAATGTTAGCATCAGCAACCGTTGTTGCAATAGTTACAGGATTATACTTTTTAAAAATAAATGATGAACTCAAGGGAATTATTTTATGTTTGATTCCTGCTATGGGCAGTATTATAAAATCATATGCAGATGGTGCCACAATTGTTACATACCTTTTAGGATTTGGATGCATGGCAATTGCTTCATTATACTTTAATAGAAGAATTACAGTAATAGTTACAGGGGTAATATGTGTTATGCAGATATTATTACATATTTATTCAAGAGAGAATGCATGGGGATTTATGAAAGAAGAATATGTTAATTCAGGCATTTTCGCAGTAATATTAATGAATATTCTTATTGGTTCCTTCTTGGCCTTATCGAATAAATGGGGTAAAGGATATGTAGAATATAGTAAGGATCAATTAAAAGAAGTGAACAATCTTTCAGTTAAAATGAAAGACACATTAAAAACTGTAGAGGATACAAGTGAAGTTCTAGGACAAAATATAGAAGTATACGCAAAAAGTCTTAATGTTACAAGAACAACGAGTAATAGCATAACTCAATCTGTGGAGCAAATAGCAAAAGGGATAGAAGAAGAGGCCATAGGTATAACTAATATAAATCAAATGATGCAGGATGCAGATACATCGATAAATGTTACGAAAGATGTTTCTACAAAAGTTAGAGAAAGCTCTAATATAATGAGTGGCAAAATAAATATAAGTCAGGAAAAAATGGTGAATATGATTAATCAAATGAATAACATAGGAGATTCGGTAAAATCAGTTGTTATTACAGTAGGTGTATTACAGGAAAAAATGATCATAATAAATAATTCAATAGATGGAATCAATAAAATAGATGAAGAAACAAATATATTATCTCTTAATGCCGCTATTGAAGCAGCTAGGGCTGGAGAGGCAGGAAAAGGATTTGCAGTTGTTGCTGAAGCAATTAGGAAACTAGCGGATCAAAGTTCTAAGATTATATATGAAATACATCAAATAATATCCGAAATAAATAAGTATACAAATGATACATCAGAAAAAATAAAAATTGGTGAAGATTCTGTAATAAAGGGAAAAGAAATTGTGGTTCAAGTAAGAGAAGTATTTCAAGAAGTTAATCATGAATTTGAAAATATAAATAAAGAGATTGATAAGGAATATAAGATGATAGAGAAAACAACTATGACCTTTGATAAGATTAGAGAGCAACTTGAAAATATGTCTGCTATTTCAGAAGAACACACAGCAACAACAGAACAGATACTTGCAAACATAGAAGAACAAAATGATAACATAATCAATCTAACAAAATCAATAGATAATATAAGAGAAATGACTAATAACTTAATATTAATTGCAAAAAAATAAACGTAAATCATATACTTGACGAATGTAAAGAATCAGGATATAATTAGGGTATGAAAATATAAATGCGCTTTAAAGGGAGAGAACAAAAGATGATAGATGAGGAAGCTAAAATATAAAGAAGCGGACCACAAGCAAATGTGATTCGCTTCTTTGCATAGATTAAAAAGTTTCTTATGTTTTGTAAAAAACAGATGGATTAGAATTAAAAGGAGAGTTGACAATGGCTAAATTTATTAAAAAACCAGAATTGCTTGCGCCAGCGGGAGATATGGACTCACTTAAAGCGGCTGTAAATGCTGGAGCGGACTCGGTATATATAGGTGGTAAATCATATAGTGCACGTGCTAGTGCAAATAATTTTGATATCTGTGAAATAAAAGAGGCACTTGATTATTGCTTGCTTAGGGATGTCAAACTTTTTGTGACGGTGAATACTTTGTATAAGCAAAAAGAGATAGATGAAGTTATAGAATTCATATCAAAGCTGTACGAGTTGGGTATTACTGCACTCATTATCCAAGATATAGGTCTAACTAAAATTATAAAAAAGCACTTTCCAGAAATAAAGCTACATGCAAGTACACAAATGACTGCACATAGCTTAGAAGATGTACAGTTTTTAGAAGGATTAGGGTTTGATAGGGTAGTACTAAGTCGAGAACTATCACTAGAAGAGATAAAGAATATAAAAGAAAACACAAATATAGAGATTGAGACATTCGTGCATGGTGCTCTATGCATTAGCTATTCAGGGCAGTGTCTTATGAGTAGTATGATAGGTGGCAGGAGTGGAAACCGCGGTAGATGTGCACAACCTTGTAGACGCAGGTATGAGCTTGGTTGTAATGGAGGTATTGTTGAAAATAAGAATAAATATATATTGAGCCTTAAAGATATTTGTATAATAGATATCATGCCAGAACTTGTAGATGCACAAATTAATTCGTTTAAGATAGAAGGGCGTATGAAAAAACCTGAGTATGTTGCAGGTGTTACTTCAGTTTATAGAAAATACATCGACAATGCACAAATAAAAGAGCAAGAAGTCAGAGAAGATAAACAAAAGCTGGCACAGCTTTTCAATCGTGGTAACTTTTCGGATGGTTATTATATGACAGATAAGTCGAAAGATATGATGAGTATGGAAAGTCCTAAAAATCAAGGTTTGGTTATAGGGCAAATAGTTGGGTATGAAGAGAATAATAAGGATTGTATTATTAAAACAAATATAAATCTGGCCAAAGGTGATGGGCTTAATATTGTATCGAAAAGTGGTATAGAAACTAGTAGAACACTAGCACAGTCAGTGACCGCAAACTCTATATTTAAGCAATATGTAGAAACTAAAATTGATATAGGAACCAAAGCATACAGAGTTTATGACTCAAAGTTAGAAGATGAATTAAAAGTATTTTACAAAAAAGATATAAAAAAGCATAGAATAAGCATGAAAGCAGAACTAAAACAAAACCAGTTAATGAAACTAATAGTATATGATGAAAACCATATAGTGAACATACAAGGAAATATTGTAGAAGTTGCAAACAATAACCCTTTGAGTTTTGAGAAGATAAAAGAACAGTTATCTAAGGCAGGTAATACACCGTTTGTAGTGGAAAATATAGAGCTTGATATGGATGAAAATATTTACATAAATATTTCAAAGATAAATGAACTTAGGCGTGAGGCAATAAGTCAGTTTGAAGAAGAAATATTACAAAACCGTAGAAGAACAATTGTAGGGTGCGTACCCAAGTGTTCGCCTAAAACACACATCAACTCACAAAAGACTATAACAGTACTAGTAAAATCTTTGGAACAATTCAGAGCAGCAGTTGAAAGTGGTGTATCTAGGATTTACATAGACATATTTGATTTCAAACAAGATATTAAAATATTATTAGAATTAGCTCGTAAGAAGGATATAGAGATATATGTAGCCCTTCCTCATATATTAAGGAAAAAAAATACAGATAAATTCTATAAAGAAATATATGATAAACTAGAAAAATCAGATATAGATGGATATCTAATTAGGACATTTGGCGAGTTTGAAATTACTAAGGATTCTAAAAAGAAAAAGGTTATAGACTATACTTTGAATTTATACAATAATCGATCTATAGGGTTTTGGTTAGAACAAGGTGTAGAAAATGTGACAATATCACCTGAGCTTAATGTTTCAGAAATAGGATTACTGTCAGAAAACCAGGAGATAGTGATATATGGTAAATTGCCTGTAATGGTTATTGAACAGTGCATAGTAAAAAACTTAAAAGGTAATGTAGCATGTGCTGAACAGGAAAACACATATTATTTAAAGGATGAAATGAATGTAGAATTTGAACTCGAGAAGAATTGTAACTTATGTTTAAATGTATTATATAATAGTGAAGATATATTTTTACTACCCTATGTTGACAAAATAACAAAGCTTACCGTGAAGTATTATAGAATAAACCTGAAAGATGAGGATTATGAAAACACAAAAAAGATTATACAAATGCATGGTGAGGCTTTGATAAATGGGAAGAAATCAAGGAAGATAGATGCGTATATTGAGGATATGAAGAGAAAGGGATATACAAAGGGGCATTATTTTAGAGGTGTGGAGTAAAAAAGTTTACCAATACCTATTGTAAAAATGGAAAATATATGTTATACTGTAAAAACTAGATAGTATTAACACACAAGAGTGGGTGCAAACCCACTCTTGTGTGTTACATAGATATAATTATAAGCATGTGGGGTTATAATACAAATACCCATTAAACAAGTAAGGGAGGCGGATATATGAATAAAGCGGAAGAAATTGAGAAAAAGGTAGAAGAGTTATTACAACCAATAATTATGGAAAATAATCTCGAACTTGTAGATGCAGAGTACGTAAAGGAAAAGGAAGGTTATTATTTAAAAATAGCTATTGATAAAGATGGTGGTGTTTTTATTTCTGATTGTGAAACTGTAAGCAGAGCAATAGAAAATGAACTTGACATACTAAATTTCATTAAAGATGAATATACACTAGAGGTAAGCTCGCCAGGACTTGACAGGCAACTGAGAAAAGAAAAAGAGTTTGTAAAGTATAGTGGTAGATTAGTTGACGTAAAATTTTATCAAAAAATAAATGGTACAAAAGAGATTCAAGCTGAACTTGTAGGACTTATAGATGGGAAAATAGTTCTAAAGTCTGAAACAGAAGAAAAGATAGAATTTAATAAGGAAGATGTAGCATCAGTAAAACTAACAGTAATAATATAAATTGAAAACTAAAAATTGCAGTTGTTTTTTCACTTTCAACTTTCAATTTTCAACTTTCAACTTTAAAACGGAGGGGATTATACAAAAATGAATGCAGATTTTATGCAAGCACTAGATACCATAAGCAAAGAAAAAGGGATTGACAAGGAAATTCTAATTGTAGCTGTTGAGACAGCACTAGCAACAGCATATAGAAAGAATTTCGGAACAAGTCAAAATGTAGAAGTGGTTATTGATAAAGAAAGTGGTCTGATTAACATTTATGCTAAGAAAACAGTAGTAAACAAGGTTGAAAGTGATATATTAGAAATTTCTCTAGAAAATGCTCAGAAACTTAATCCAAAATACCAAGAAGGGGATATTGTGAATATAGAGATAACTCCTAGAGAATTTGGTAGGGTGGCGGCACAAACGGCTAAACAAGTTGTAATGCAAAAAATAAGAGAAGCAGAAAGAGATATAGTATATAACGAATATTTAAGTAAGGAAAGAGATATAGTAACAGGAATAATACAAAGAAGAACTAAAACAGCAGTATTTATAAATTTTGGTAAAATAGAGGCTATGTTGCCTACAAATGAGCAAGTGAAAACAGAAGATTATCAAATGAATAAAAGAATAAAAGTTTATATTCTTGAAGTAAAACAAACAACTAAAGGACCACAAGTTTCTGTTTCAAGAACACATCCAGAGCTAGTGAAAAGATTGTTTGAACAAGAAGTACCTGAGATTTATGATGGTACAGTTGAAATAAAAAATATAGCTAGGGATCCTGGTTCAAGAACTAAGATAGCAGTATATTCAAAAGACAAAGATGTAGATGCTTTAGGTGCATGTGTCGGACAAAATAGTCATAGAGTAAATGCTGTAGTTCATGAACTACATGGAGAAAAGATAGATATAGCGCTTTGGAATAAAGATATTCGTGAGTTTGTAAGAACAGCTATAACACCTGCTGTTGGTTTGGCAGTTGAACTAGATGTTGAGGCAAAGCTTGCAAGAGTAGTAGTGTCAGAAGCTCAATTATCACTCGCTATTGGGAAGGAAGGACAAAACGTTAGACTTGCTGCAAAACTAACTGGATGGAAAATAGATATAAAAAGCGAAAAAATGGCAGAAGAAACGGGATATATAAAAAATAAAGAATCATATTTTAATTACAATGCAAATAACGATAAAGAAGAATAAAGAAGGTGATAACATGCAGACAAAAAAAGTTCCATTGCGTAAATGCCTTGGGTGTCAAGTAATGAAAGATAAGAGGGAGCTTATAAGAATAGTTAAACCATCAGAAGGCGATATATTTGTTGACTTAAAGGGGAAAGCTAATGGCAGAGGAGCATATATTTGCAAAAGCAAAAAGTGCTTGAATGATGCAAAAAAGAAAAAAACATTAGAAAGAAATTTTAAGGTAAATATAAGTGAAGAATTATATGAAAAATTAGAGGAGCAAATAAAAGATGAATGAGAGCAAAATATATTCAATGTTGAGTTTGTGCCAAAAAGCAGGAAAGTTATGTTCGGGGTCATTTACTTGCGAAAAAGCGATAAAAAGCGGAAAAGCATTGATCGCAATAGTAGCAGAGGATTCAGCTGAAAATACTAAAAAAGATTTTACTAGTATGTGTAAATATTTCAAAGTTCATTTATATATGTTTGGAGAAAAAGAAAAATTAGGAAATTACATAGGTAAAGAAGATAGGACGATATTGTGTGTAACGGATACTAATTTTGCAAAGAAAATTAAAGAGTTGCTAGGACAACTAGAAGGAGCGTGAATTTATGGCCAAAATAAGGGTTCATGAATTAGCAAAGGAACTTAATATAAACAGTAAAGAAATAATTGAAAAAGCGAAAACTATTAATATAGAGCTTGCAAATCATATGAGTTCTATTGGAGAAATTGATGCTGAGAAAATAACTAATTTATTTAAGCCGACAGTTAAAGCTGTTCTTAAACCAGCGAAAAAGCCAGAAGTATTACCCAAAAAAGAAGTTACATTACCAGTAACAAAAAAACTAGACCATAAGCATGATCATAAGACTACAGAGTATCAGCATAGGAATGATGCACCAATAGATAAGCATCATGCAAATCCGAGTATAATAGAAAAAGATGAAAAAGGTAATACTACTATAGAAATAAAACATGTTGACGTGAAAAAAGATAAGTTTAATAAATATAAGCCTAGTATTCCTGGAAATTATAAACCAGTGACGTTAGATTTAAGCAAAAAAGAACACAAGAAGAGTAAGTATAACAAAAAAAAGGATGACGATCAAGAAGAAATTGAAGAATTAGAGATTTTAACAATTGGTGATGAGATAACAGTAAAAGATCTGGCTGATAAGTTGGGTAAACCTTCGGTAGAGATAATAAAATATTTAATGACAAAAGATGTTTTTGCTAATATAAATCAATCAATAAGTTTTGATGTAGCAGCAGAAGTAGCTGAAAGTTATGATATATTGATAGAGAGAAAAGAAATAGATGAGATTGAAGAGATAGTATATTGTGAAGATTTAGGGAACTGTGAATTATCAGAAAAGCCACCAGTAGTTGTAGTTATGGGGCATGTTGATCACGGAAAAACATCTTTACTTGACGCAATAAGAGAAACTCAGGTAACTGTAGGTGAACATGGTGGAATTACTCAACATATAGGTGCATCCCAAGTTGAAATAAATAATAAAAAAATAACTTTTTTAGATACTCCAGGACATGAAGCATTTACTGCGATGAGACTTAGAGGAGCTAAAGTAACGGATATTGCTATTTTGGTTGTTGCAGCAGATGATGGAGTTATGCCACAAACGGCTGAAGCAATAAATCATGCTAAAGCTGCTGATGTACCTATAATAGTTGCAATAAATAAGATTGATAAACCAGGTGCAAACCCAGAAAAAGTAAAACAAGAGTTGACTGAGTATGGGCTTGTATCTGAAGAATGGGGTGGAGAAACAATTTGTGTGCCTGTTTCTGCTATAACTAGAGAAGGAATTGATACATTACTTGAGATGGTGTTACTTGTTGCAGAGATGAAAGAATTTAAGGCGGCATATGATACAAGAGCAAAAGGAACTGTTATTGAGGCTAGACTCGATAAAAGTCGTGGAATTGTTGCTACATTACTTGTTGCTAATGGTACACTTAGAGTAGGTGACCCGATTCTTGCAGGTAAGACATGTGGAAAAGTAAAAGCAATGCTGAATTCAGAAAGAGAGAAAATCAAATATGCTTCACCTTCTATGCCAGTTGAAATACTAGGCTTTAATAGTGTACCCGAAGCCGGAGATACTTTTTATGTAACAAAAGACGATAAACAAGCAAAATATTATGCAGAAAAGGCAGCAGTAGAATCAAGGGAAAAACGTATAGTGGGAGCACATAAAAATGTATCACTTGATGCTCTATTTGACCAAATTAAAACAGGGGAAATACAAAAACTTAATGTAATTATAAAAGCTGACGTTCAAGGTTCAGTTGAAGCCATAAGACAAAGTTTACAAAAACTATCAAATGCAGATGTTATTGTAACAGTAATTCATGGTGGAGCAGGAGCTGTAACAGAGTCAGATGTTATGCTAGCTGCTGCATCTAGTGCTATAGTAATAGCATTTAATGTTGTACCACAAGCAGGAGTTAGAAAGTTTGCCGAAGAAAATTTGGTAGATTTAAGACAATATAGGGTTATATACAATGTTATAGAGGACGTAGAAGCCGCTATGAAGGGAATGCTTGCACCAGAATTCAAAGAAAAGGTTATCGGTCAAGTAGAAGTAAGAGATACATTTAAAGTAACTAATGTAGGAATGGTAGCAGGTGGATTTGTTAGAGACGGATATATAACAAGAAATGCAACTATAAGAGTAGTAAGAGAAGGAATAATCATATTTGAAGGAGCAATAAGCTCGCTAAAAAGATTTAAAGATGATGTAAAAGAAGTAAAAACAGGATTCGAATGTGGTGTCCTAATCGAAAAATTCAGCGACATAAAAGCAGGAGATTCTATAGAGGCGTATATTATGGAAGAAATAAAGCGAAGCTAGTAATTAATAAATATTAAAATAATGTGACCCCACCTAACCTCCCCTTGGCAGGGGAGGGATGAAAAAGGTCCTCCCTCTGCGAAGGGGGAGTTAGAGGGGGCCACAGGATAAGGAGTGAATGAACATGAGAACGAATACACGAATTACACGAATTAACCAAGAAATGAAGAGGGAACTTTCTAATATAATAGATAACGAATTAAATGATCCAAGAATAAAAGAGGCAATGACGAGTGTTACAAATGTTGAGACAACTCCTGATCTAAAACAATGTAAAGTTTATGTAAGTATCTTGGGGAATGACGAAGTAAAAAAAGACATATTAAAGGGTCTGAAAAGCGCAGCAGGCTTTATACGAAAACAAATAGCAGCTAGGATAAACTTAAGAGTTACCCCAGAATTTTCTTTTAAAATAGATGATTCTATAGAACACTCAATCCACATGGGGGAATTATTTAAGAAGATTAAAGAATAGAAAGGAACTTAATATGAATATAGATTTTACAGGCATAAAGGAAATATTAAATTATAACAAAATACTAATATCGGGGCACAAAAATCCAGATGGGGACAGTGTAGGAGCTTGTTTAGCTCTTGCCCTGATACTTAAAAAACTTGGAAAAACACCTGATATATACATAAAAGAGATTCCTGAACAATATAAAATTTTGAGTGGTACAGAAATGTACAAAAATGTGGTAGATGAGCATTATGATTTGTTTATTGCTCTTGATTCAGGAGATGAAGATAGGCTTGAAGAAGTAAGCAAACAATTTAAAAGTGCAGATATGACTTGTAATATTGATCATCACATATCAAATACCAAGTATGCTATGAAAAACTATGCTGGAGAAGCATCATCAACAGGTGAAATAATATTTCACGTTGCAAGAGAATTAGGTGTAGAGATTGACAAAGATATTGCATCGGCAATTTTTTTAGCAATAATAAGTGACACAGGATTATACCAATACAATAATACAAAAAGTGAAACCTATGAAGTTGTGGCTGAGTTAATGAAAAAAGATATAGACTCAGGTAAAATAATAAGAGAACTATTTTTTGAACGCACATATGAACAGACGAAACTGTTAGGTAGAGCATTGAATAATATGGAACTTTTATTTGATAAACAAGTAGTATACACAACAATATCATTTAAAGAGTTAAAAGAATTAAATGCAAAGACCAATGAAACGAGTGGAATAATAAACACTATAATGCAGACTAGAGGTGCAAAAATAGCTGTATTTATGTATGAACCAGCACCTAATAATATTAAGGTAAGCTTTAGATCGGTAGAGCCCTACAATGTATGTGAATTAGCTCAAAAACTAGAGGGTGGAGGGCATGTGCTTGCTGCCGGTGCTATGACAAAAGGGAAGATGGAAGAAATACGTCCAATGATTTTGAAATTGGTTGCGGAGATGTTTAATTAGTCTAAAATATAAAAACACAAAAAGATAAGGGTTTGAAACTGATAAAATCCTTATTTTTTTGTGTTTTTTATATACTAGGAAAGTCCTCCCCGTACGTCATCCTGAGGAGCATTCTTTTTGCGACGTGAGGAGCTGTTTTTGAGTACTTGAGTGAAAAATCAGTTAAAAAATTAAGCAAAAAGTGACAAATTTGGCTAAAAGCCTTGTCAAATTTGAAAAAAAGTTTATAATGATAAATAGGGTTAAGAGATGAAGAATAGTGTGGGGACTCGTAAGCTAAATCTAAGGGGACAGATGTAAGGCATTTGTTTGTTTAGGTTGCGCTGAAGATGCGTGGAACTGCACGATTTTTGCTGCAAGTTTGGAGGTAGTGGCATGAGTAAAAAGACATTAAGTAAGCTAATGATATAGTATATAGTTTTGTTGGTGATTGCAATTATAATTATGAAGTGGTATGCAGTCATACTGCTATTGCCAGTTGGATGGTATATACTGGTTGAAAACTTTAAGTTTACTAGAAGTAAATATAAATTAGAAGCAGTGGCGACACTTTTTGGAACTTTATTTGATATCGGTAAATATGGAGAGTATTTAACATTTGTAGAGCTTGAAAAACTTGAAGGTACATACAAAATAGTAGCAAATACCTATGTACCTAAGGATAATGGAGAGGATTCGGAAATAGATTTGGTTCTGATTCATGAAAAAGGGATATTTGTTATAGAGTCCAAAAATTATAGTGGATGGATATACGGAAGTGATGCACAAGAAAAGTGGACAGCTACGTATAACAAATATGCAAAGACACAATTTTATAACCCAGTTTGGCAAAATGCAACGCATATAAAATGGTTAGAAAAGTGTCTAGAAATAGGTAGTGATTCGGTGTATTCCCTAATTGTATTTAGTGAACGATGTAACTTAAAAAAACTTAAGGTGACAAAAACAAACACATTGGCACTCAAAAGAGAAAATCTTTTGGGAACTTTAAAGGCTATTATAGGTAAAAACCAAACGATATATGATAAAAATCAAATAGACAAGATGTACTATGCTTTAAAAAGATGTACATATAAAACAGAAGAGGAGAAGCAACAGCACATAGATGACGTTAAGTTGCATACGGCAAGTCACGGAAAGATAATAACGACGAGTCAAGCTTCAAAAGAATTGTCAGAAAAGGTAGAGAAAGTAGAACCATCATACATCGCCTTAGCAAAATTATACGTAAAATATAAAGACGAACATGCAGTAGCCAAAGAAAGGGGACTCACTCTGATGACGGTGCAAGATCATATTGTACAAGCATATCATAGTGGATTTGACTTTGGAGACTTGCAGCTTATAACGGAAGAACATGAGAAACTGATCAAAAATGAGATAGAAAAAGTAGGTACAGGCAGTTCGTGTGCCATGAAAATCCACACAATGTGTGGATTGGCTGTATGATTGATGAAGGGGAGTTCTACTAGAAATAATAAAGCTTGAACCTTCGGAACCGACTTGCAGGAGTAGGTTTCAAACTACCTTATG
>Ga0209000_1000561_pt1 | contig 33870 bp, 33 predicted proteins | sample RifGroD2_FD_183998 | JGI IMG/M metagenome (GOLD analysis project Ga0209000, IMG submission 183998) | Groundwater microbial communities from Rifle, Colorado, USA - Groundwater D2 (SPAdes) (version 2) | ecosystem: Environmental > Aquatic > Deep subsurface > Groundwater | place: Rifle, Colorado... | reverse complement strand
GCTAAGTCTGGACGGGATAAACGCTGAAGGCATCTAAGCGTGAAGCCTCCTTCAAGACGAGATTTCCATGAGACCCCTTAGAGACTATGAGGTAGATAGGTTAGAGGTGTAAGCATAGCAATATGTTTAGCTGACTAATACTAATAGGTCGAAGGTTTGACCAATATATATAAACTTCTCTCTTACACTATTTAGTTGATTGATTCTTATAAAATAAGAACATTAATTCCTACAGAAATTTGCTAGTCAAGTTTCTATTTTTTTAAACTCAAAACCCTTGACTAATTGACAAAAATATAGTATTATATTACTACTTTGTTGTTAGGAGATGGGTAGAATGAATTTAGAATTAGATGACATAGACCAAAGACCAGAGATGTTAGAATTTGAAGAGCATGATATAGCAAATGCAAACTTTAGGCTAACAGATGATTTAGGTCAAGATAATTTAAGTATTTCGAAACTCACAGAGACAGTACTTAGAATTGCAGGTAGATTTGCAGGTAAAGAACTTACGATGGAAGATGTATATGCATATAGAGAGTCTAAACTCTCACAAATGGTTATTCAGAGAGAAATTGGAGATGAATAATATTTTAACTGCGAATTGTGAATTGTGAATTATGTAGAGTGAATTGATTATAGGGATATAGTTCAGTTAGTATAAGCAGAGAACCAAATTTGGTATTTTCAAATTTGAGAGAATCGCTCAGTTAGGCAAACGTTAATAGCCACTAATTTTGAAGTGAAGGATAGTATGAATATTATAGGGATATAGTTCAGTTGGTATAAGCAGAGAACCAAATTTGGTATTTTCAAATTTGAGAGAATCGCTTAGTTAGGCAAATATTAATAGCCACTAATTTTGAAGTGAAGAATAGTATGAATATTATAGGGATATAGTTCAGTTGGTATAAGCAGAGAACCAAATTTGGTATTTTCAAATTTGAGAGAATCGCTTAGTTAGGCAAATATTAATAGCCACTAATTTTGAAGTGAGGAATAGTATGAATTTTAAAGGGATATAGTTCAGTTGGTAGAACGCAGGTCTCCAAAACCTGATGTCGTAGGTTCGAGTCCTACTATCCCTGTTTAATAAATTGAAAGTGTAAAGTTGAAAATTGAAAGTGAAAATACAAAAAAGTAAATAACTCTCAACCCCCAACTTTCAACTTTCAACTTAGGAAGGGCGCATAGCTCAGCTGGGAGAGCACCTGCCTTACAAGCAGGGGGTCACAGGTTCGATCCCTGTTGTGCCCATTTTTAACAAGTTGAAAGTATAAAATTGAAAATTGAAGGTTAAAGAATAAAAAGACTTAGAGCTTTTATCACTTAACTTTCCACTTTCAATTCTCAACTTTCAACTGTATTTATTCGGCGGAATGGCTCAGTTGGCTAGAGCATGCGGTTCATACCCGCAGGGTCGGGGGTTCAAATCCCTCTTCCGCTACTATATTTAAGTTTGTCAGAAAACGATTGCATAATATGCAGTCGTTTTTATTAATTTTAATACATTGAAGTAAAGGGTTTAGGTTCTCCCCCTGCGAAGGGGGAGTTAGAGAGGGTCATAGAGTTGATATTAAACTAATGTGACCCCACCTAACTTCCCTTTCGTAGGGGAAACAGAAATACAATGGGGGTATAAGTATGAACGACATATTTACCAGTAATGAAGAACTAATTAAATTAATAGAGGAATACGGTAGTCCTTTATATGTATATGATGAAAACATATTAAGACAACGTTGTAAAGAAATGAGAAATTTGTTGCCAAATAAAAATTTTAGGATTAGCTACTCCTCGAAAGCAAATAGTAATATAGAGTTGCTTAAAATTATAATGAGCGAAGATATTGATGTAGATGCTATGTCGCCAGGAGAGATTTTTATACAGCAAAAGGCAGGGTTCACAAGTGAGAGAATATTCTATATAGGAAACAATGTTTCAGCTAATGAAATGATGTATGCAGTAGATAAGGATATACTTGTTAGCGTTGATTCACTATCTCAGTTAAAACTTTTTGGTGAAATTAATAGAGGGGGACAAGTTGCAATTAGATTTAATCCTGGCGTTGGAGCAGGTCACCATGAAAAAGTTGTAACGGCAGGAAAGAAGACTAAATTTGGAATACAAAAAGATTACATTAATCAGGTTAAAGAACTAATCAAGAAATATGATTTGAAACTTGTGGGAATTAATCAGCATTTAGGTTCATTGTTTTTAGATGAGGATCAATATATTGAGGGTGTGAAAAAACTCCTAGATATTGCCAGAGAATTCCAAGGGCTAAAATTTATTGATATGGGTGGCGGTTTTGGAGTTCCATATAAAAAAGATGAAAAAAGGCTTGATTTATCAAAGTTATCGAAAAAACTAGAAGAGACATTAAACGAGTTTTTAGAAAAATATGACAATAAAGAAGTGATCTTTAAGGCAGAACCAGGTCGGTATATAGTTGCAGAGAGTGGGATACTCTTTGGAACAGTTTACTCTATTAAGGATAATTATGGAGTTACATATGTAGGTACAGATTTAGGCTTTAACGTTCTTGTTAGACCTGTTATGTACGACTCGCACCATGAGATTAGAGTAATAAAAAAGTGTCAAGTAGATAATGAAAAAGAAAAGGTAACAATAGTTGGTAATGTATGTGAGTCTGGTGATGTTATAGCAAAAGATAGAGAATTACCAAAAATAGATGAGGGTGATATTATAGGAGTTATGAATGCCGGTGCATATGGTTTTTCAATGTCATCGAACTATAATTGTAGATTAAGACCGGCTGAGGTTTTACGATGTTTAAACGGAGAATTTAGGTTAATACGTAGGGCAGATATATATGAAGATCTTGTTAGAAATTTTTAATAGCTATAGATTATAATTACTTTTTATTTTATTGGATAAAATAGCCTTGACAGCAAAAAATTAATATGATAAAGTTTATTAAGATAAATAGAGAATTTAGATATACTCTTTTTGAGAGGTCATGAGAATGAATGATATAATAGGTATGGGTGCTAAAGAAAAAAAGAAATATTTTAAATATATGCTACAATATTCACCGACGCAAACCTTAGTTTTAGGGTTTTTAGCGATAATCTTTTTAGGAGCTTCGCTTTTAAGTTTACCAATTGCTGCGAGTAGCGGAATTGGAACTAAGTTTTTGGATGCTTTATTCACATCTACTTCTGCAGTGTGCGTTACAGGGCTAGTCGTTGTAAATACACTAGAGCATTGGAGTATATTTGGGCAGCTGGTTATATTGGTCCTGATACAAATAGGTGCATTAGGGTTTATGACTTTTTTAGCATTAATATTTATTTTAATAGGAAGGAAAACAACGCTTAGAGAAAGGCTTGTTATGAAAGAAGCATTAAATCAAAATGATATGCAAGGGATTGCTAGCATGATAAAAAACATAGTAAAATTAACCTTCATAGTAGAATTAATAGGAGCTTTAATTTTGTGCTTTGTAATGATTCCAGAGTTCGGTTTAATAAATGGCATATATAAAGCTGTTTTTCATTCAATATCAGCATTTTGTAATGCAGGATTCGATATTATTGGTAATAGTAGTCTTATTCCTTATAATAGTAGTATAGTTGTTAATATAACAATTATGATATTAATAGTATTAGGCGGGTTAGGATTTACAGTATGGACTGATTTAATAACTAGTATAAAATCAAAAGTAGTAGAGAAATATTCAGTTAGAATAATTTTGAAAAGATTAAGTTTACATACAAAATTAGTTCTTATTATGACAGGAGTATTAATTGTGTTTGGAACTTTATTTATATATATGTATGAATATGATAATGTTCAGACAATGAAGAATTTATCTGAGCAGGATAAAGTTATTAGTGCGTTCTTTCAATCAATAACTGCGAGAACAGCGGGATTTAATACAATACCATTAGATACAATGAATACTGCTACACAAATTATTATGATTATTCTTATGTTTATAGGGGGATCACCTTCAGGAACAGCCGGAGGTATAAAAACGGTTACACTAGGAGTATTGATTTTGGCAATAATGTCAGAGATAAAAGGAAAAGAAAAAGTAGAAGTGTTTAATAAGACTATATCTAATGGAGCAATAAAGAGAGCGCTCACCGTAGTTGTAATAGGTCTAGCTATAGTAATGACAGCTACTTTGATGCTTACTATAACAGAAAAGTTTAGTTTTATGGAAGTATTGTTTGAGTCAGTATCTGCTTTTGCGACGGTAGGACTTACGTTAGGTATTACACCAGGTCTAACGGCCATAGGTAAAATAATATTAATAACCGAAATGTTTGTAGGGAGATTAGGACCTATGACAATAGCGATTGCATTGTTACTTAGAAATAAAAATGAAAAAAATAATTCGATTAATTATCCAGAGGAAAAAATAATAGTAGGATAGAAGAGAGGATGAGAAAAATGGCTGAGAAAGCAAGACAATTTGTTGTATTAGGACTCGGGAAATTCGGCACAAGTGTAGCTAAAACTCTAGTAAGTGGAGGCCACGAAGTGCTGGCTATTGATAAAGATGAAGAAATTGTAAGATACTTTTCTGAAAATGCCACTTATGCTGTACAAGCTGACATTACTAATAAAGAGTCATTAAGAGAACTAGGTGTAAGTAATTTTGATGTAGGAATAGTCGCTGTTGGGGATAATATCGAGTCTAGCATACTAGCGACAGTTATGCTAAAAGAGCTAGGTGTAGGGTATATCGTTGCTAAAGCACATAATGATATACATAAAAAGATATTAGAAAAAATCGGTGCCGATAAAGTTGTATTTCCTGAGCAGGAAATGGGGGTAAGAATAGCAACGAATCTAATCAATAAAAACATCATAGATGTAATGGCATTTTCAGAAGAATATAGAATAGTAGAAGTTGCTGTAAAACAAGATTGGGTAGGAAAAGACATGCGTTTCCTTGATTTAAGAAAAAAACATGATATGAATGTTATAGCAGTAAAAAATAGCGTGGACCAAAGGGTAATTTCACCTACGGCAGATTATATTATGAGAGAAGAGGACGTATTAGTGGCAATAGTACATAGCAGTACCAAGGAAGAGACGTTCTAATGCTTGTATAATGGGGGAAAAGGATTGACAATGAATATAGAAATACAAAAAGGACTTTATTGCTATTTTAAGACGAGTAGAATGTTTAATGGAAAAGTCTTGAATATAATAGAAAAAGAGTTTGCTAACAATTTATATACTTAGATGACAATAATTCCATAGTTGCTACAAATTATATTTTATTTGATGAAGAAATGACAAACTCAATTTTAGCTCCTTGGTATAAAAATAAATGTAGTGAATTACAGTTGGGACATTATATGTATTTAAAGATTATAGAATATTTTTTTAAAACAAAAACAGATTACATATGCATAGGATCACTAGATAAAGAACATAAAAGCAGATGGGTAAATAAAAAGACAGATACATTTTGTGTTTGTAAATAATTACAATTAATTTTAGAAAATAATTACAATATATATTGACTAATATAAAAAAATATGGTATGATATGTAAAAATAATAAAAGTGCTTTTAAAGCTCTTTTTTTCTTGCTTGATTTTGCTGCGAGAAAACAATACAAAAAATAAATTAAAAGTAAACAATTCAATTATGAATTGTGCATCGTATTTATGAAGGGAGCGTCAAAAATGAGAGAACAAATTACACTTGAATGTACAGATTGCAAAAACAGGAATTATACTACATCAAAAAACAAAAAGAAACATCAAGAAAGAATAGAAACTAAAAAATATTGTAAATTTTGCAAAGTCCATACTTCTCATAAAGAAACAAAATAAGACAAGAGAGTTTCAGATTTAAAATAAAAGGATGTGGGTGCTGTGGCACAAGTAAATAAGGTTGAAAAAAAAGGAAACTTTATAAAGAACCTAGGAACGGAATTTAATAAAATAGTATGGCCATCAAAAGACCAAGTTATTAAAAAAACAATAGTTGTTTTAATAATATCACTAGTATTAACAGTATTAGTGTTCGGGCTTGATACTATATATAATTTTGTGATAACACAAATAAACTATAAAAGGTGATTATATGTCAATAGAAGCAAGATGGTATGTTGTTCATACGTACTCAGGATATGAAAATAAAGTTAAAGCTAATCTAGAAAACATCATAGAAAACCGAAACATACAGGAACTTATTCCTGAAGTTAAAGTTCCGATGCAAGATGTTACTGAGATTAAAAATGGTGTAAAAAAAGTCGTTCCTAGAAAAGTTTTTCCAGGGTACGTTCTTGTGAAGATGGTAATGAATGATGATACTTGGTATATAGTTAGAAATATTAGAGGTGTTACAGGATTTGTTGGACCTGGTTCGAAACCAGTAGCTTTAACAGAAGAAGAAATAAAAAACATGGGAATAGAAAATTTTGAATCAATAGATATAGGAATTAGTGCAAATGAACTTATTAAAGTTACTTCAGGACCATTCAAAGATTCGACTGGAGTTGTACGTGAAGTTAATAAAGCGAAAAAAATGATAGTTGTTATGCTATCTATTTTCGGAAGAGATACTCCCGTAGAACTAGATGTAAATCAAGTAACAAAAATGTAAATTAGTGTAGAATAAAGGCTATTACGCAATGAAATATATATTTAGTAGTTTTGCTTCAAAAACTACTATAAGGTAGGGCAAGAGTTTGTGCACTGAGTTGTTTAACTTTCAACTCTCAACTTTCAACTTAACAAAGGGGTGAATAAAATGGCTAAGAAGATAACAGGATTTGTAAAACTACAAATAGAAGCTGGCAAAGCTAATCCAGCACCTCCAGTTGGTCCAGCACTTGGGCAACGTGGAGTAAATATAATGGAATTTTGCAAGCAATTTAACGAGAGAACTAAAGATCAAATGGGACTTATAATACCAGTTGTTATAACTGTATATGCAGACAGATCGTTTGATTTTATATTAAAAACTCCGCCAGCTGCTGTATTACTTAAAAAAGCATGCAAAATAAATAGCGGATCAAAAGTTCCAAACAAAGATAAAGTTGCAAAAGTTACAAAAGCTCAATTAAAAGAGATAGCAGAACTAAAAATGCCTGATCTAAATGCGGCAAGTGTAGAAGCTGGAATGAGCATGATAGCTGGAACAGCAAGAAGCATGGGAATAACAGTAGAAGAGTAATTATAATAGTTGAAAATTAAAAGTGGAAAGTTAAAAACGAAATAAAAACTCTCAACTTTAAACTTTCAACTTAATAAATTGTGGGAGATAGTTACAGGAGTAACGTCGTTTGTACCACTAGGAGGTAACAAATATGAAAAGAGGAAAGAAGTATCAAGAAGCAGCAAAATTAGTTGAAACTACAAAATTATATGATAAAGCAGAAGGAATGAGTTTGGTAAAACAAACATCAGTAACTAAGTTTGATGCAACTGTAGAATTACATGTAAAGCTTGGAGTAGATAGTAGGCATGCAGATCAACAAGTAAGAGGAGCTGTAGTACTACCACATGGTACAGGTAAGACAGTAAGAGTACTTGTTATATGTAAAGAAGAAAAGATAAAAGAAGCACAACAAGCAGGAGCAGACTTTGCTGGTGGAGAAGACATGATAAGCAAAATACAATCTGAAAATTGGTTTGGTTTTGATGTTATGGTAGCTACTCCAGATATGATGGCAGCTATAGGTAAGATAGGACGTATACTTGGACCTAAAGGTCTAATGCCTAATCCAAAAGCTGGAACAGTTACAGCTGATGTAACAAAAGCAATAAAGGAAATTAAAGCTGGTAAAGTTGAGTATAGACTAGATAAAACAAATATAATTCATTTACCAATTGGAAAGATATCATTTGATGTTGAAAAACTAGTCGAAAATTTTGATACATTGATTGGTGCAATAATAAAAGCTAAACCATCAGCTGCAAAAGGGCAATACTTGAAAAGTGTTTCTATAACTTCTACAATGGGCCCTGGAATAAAGTTAAATCCAACAAAAATAAGTTAGAATAAACCGTAGAAAGTAGGTGCGAAAGCTTAAAGTGGCCTACCGAGGTGAAAAATCATAATAATTTAGGTTATTATAAGGTTTACACTTCGCATGCGGTAGTGTAAACCTTATTTATTTTAGTTTAAGGAGGTGTAATGATGGGTAAAAACTTAGAAAACAAAAAAGTTGTTGTATCTGAAATTGAAGAAAAGTTAGGCAAATCGGCATCTATAGTTATAGTTGATTATAGAGGATTAAATGCCGAACAAGATACAGAATTAAGAAAGCATCTTAGAGAAGGTGGAGTAGAGTATAAAATATATAAAAATTCTTTACTTAAACTTGCAATGAAAGATGAGAAATATAATGAAATCAAAAACATATTAGAAGGACCAACAGCTATAGCTTTTTCATATAGCGATCCAACAATAGCCGCAAGAAAAGTTAATGATATTTCTAAAAAATATGAATCTTTAGAGTTTAAAGCAGGTATTGTAGAAAACATGTACTACGATGCAGAAAAAATAAAAGTAATAGCAGAGATACCAAGCCGAGAGGTATTGTTATCGAGGTTACTTGGCAGCATGAAGTCACCAATTACAAACTTCGCTAGAGTGTTAAAACAAGTAGCAGAAAAAAATGCATAGAATATGCGAAACATAAAACATAGAAAACTAAAATTTGAAAGGGGATATTAAAATGTCAGAAAAATTAGCAAAAATATTAGAAGAAATAAAAGGACTTACAGTTCTTGAATTGAACGATTTAGTAAAAGCATGTGAGGAAGAGTTTGGAGTATCAGCAGCAGCAGGAGTTATGGTAGCAGGACCAGCTGCAGCAGCAGTTGAAGAAAAAACAGAATTTGATGTTGAATTAACAGCAGCAGGGTCAGAAAAAATCAAAGCAATAAAGGTTGTTAGAGAATTAACAGGTTTAGGATTAAAAGAAGCTAAGGACGCAGTTGAAGGAGCACCTACAATATTAAAAGCAGGAGCAACTAAAGAAGAAGCAGACAAAATGAAAGCTGACTTAGAAGCAGTTGGAGCAACAGTAACACTTAAATAATCAAAACATAGACGAATGTAAAAAGCCATGCATCATGCATGGCTTTTTACATTCGTAGTAATATTAAACTTACATCGTCGGACTCTTGTTTTTTATGATCTGTTGCATTGCAAAATTGATTTAGCAGTATATTTGTTATTCTACTTAGTGATTCAGGTTTAATATCTAGCAATATATCTTTAAGTATATTTATAAACTCATGGTTATTATCTTTATAGATACTATCAGATAGTCCGTCTGTATATAGCAATAATAAATCACCCTTATTATAATCAACTATTTTATAGGAATAATTAGGCGTAGGTATGATTCCTAAAGGAAAACTATCGATTGCAAGCTCTTCGGCATTGTCACCTTTAATAAGCATGGGAGGACAGTGACCAGCATTTGAGTATGTGATAATGTTGTTTTTTGTATCTATTATTCCATAGAATGCGGTTGCATATATATTTGGAATGCTATTATTGAATATACTTAGAAATTCATGATTCATTCGAGATAGTATCTCATTTGGAAGTCTATTTCTAACCACATGGTTTTTAAATAGTAGTTTTAGCATAGATGTAAGTAGAGCAGCAGATATACCGTGACCAGAAACATCAGCTATAAATACACCGAGGCAGTTTTCATCTAGAACTGTTACATCATATACATCTCCGCCTATGTATAAGGCAGGCATGTATTTGCTATATAATTTCATATCATTGAATTCAAGGTTAAATTCTTTTACTAGTGCTTGCTGAATTTTTTGTGCCATTTTCAGCTGGTAGTTTATAAGTACATTTTTTTCTTCTATTTCTGAATATTTATTTTTCAGTTCGTCACTTAGCTTTTTAACTCGTACAAGAGATTTAACTTTTGATATCAGTGTATTTTTATCAAACGTTCTTGATATAAAATCATCTGCACCAACCTCTAAAGCCCTTATTTTTATATCTTCTGCATCAAGGGCAGTGACAATTAAAATAGGTATATATTTTGTAAAGTTATCTTCTTTTAAAATTTTACAAATATCGTATCCGCTAATATTTGGCATAACTATATCTAATATTATTAAATCTGGATTTAATACTTTTGTTTTTTGCACCGCGGTGGTTATATTATTTGCGAAGAAGGTTGTGTATCCTGCGCTTGTTAGATATTTGCTTATTAGTACTATTGATTCGCTAAAATTATCTATTATAAGTATCTTATACATTTGGAGGCCCCACTGTTTTATAAATGTTTATTTCTCTACCATTTTGTAAAAACTCTACATTATCACTCAGAGAATTTATAAGAAGAAAGCCGCGTCCATCTTCTTTATATAAATCTAAAAACCTAACATTTTGAACAATATTTTTATAGTTAAAGCCAGAACCCTCATTTTCCACCTTAAACAAAATGGTGTTTTTATTAACAACCTCAGTTTTAATAAAAACAGATTTAGCTATATCTTTATTATTTCCATGAATCATTGCATTAGATATTGCTTCGGACAAGATGAGTCTTAGATCTAGTATGTCTTCTTTTGATATATTAGGTATAAAATTAGGCAATAGCGATAAATTTTCCTTTACAACAGGGTCTATATTTTTTATTTCGCTATTTATTGTAGCTAAAAAAACAACATCATTCACTAAAAATCACCCCCCTTAATCAAAGTACAAATTATAATTCATGGTTATGTGGTATATATGTTTTATCCTTTTAATTTCATTAGATGGATATTTGTAACATTATTTAACTTATCCTTGTCCACTTTAAATTCGTTCATGCAGCCTTTTATCATAATAAGGGACATGTTATCTTGAGATTCGAGAAAATCGGAACAAGCTGTAGGAATGAGTATGTCTACAAATAGCTTTTCAGCTTCCATCTTAAAAGTAACATCGAAGCTGCTACAGTGTTGGGGATTACATGAATTAATTATATATGTCGCCGTTTCAGAAATAGCAGTTTTTATATCTTCAACTTCTGAAACATTAAAATTCATACGTTCTGATATTGAAGAAGAAGTTAAGCGAATAGTTGAAACATATGCCGGATTTAAAGGCAGAGATAATTTTATGGTGTTATTACTCATTTGATGCACCTTCTTCAATTACAAATATTTTATCAAGGCTAGTCATCTTAAATAGCTTATATACATTCGGATTTAAGTTTTTAAGTGTTATACAGCCATTATATTCCTTAACTTTTTTTTGAACAGAAACGAGTGCTCCCAAACCAGTACTGTCTATATATTCGAGGTTCCTGAAATTCATATGAATATTATTTTTTGATTTTTCGACTAGACTTATTAAGTGCTCTCTGAGTTCATTTGAGTTATAAATATCAATTTCTCCAGAAATGTGAACATCCCATATTTTTGAGTTATTATCAAAGTTATAATTAAAATTAAAATTCATATAAAAACCTCCATTGAATTATTGTCAAATATTAATTAGTATATACGAATTATTTTTACGCTAATTGCCAATAACTATGTACTAATTACTATGTTATTTTAACATATATTATGAAAAATATAAATAGTTATAATAAAAAAATATAAATATTATGGAAAAAATAACAAAAGTGTGCTAAAATAGATAGCAAGTAAACAAGATTTACTTATTATAGGACATCTGGTTAATAACAGAGTATGTTACTAATAAAACTTGAGAGGGAAATTATGAGTAGGAAACTGATTGATGTAGAGTATGAAGTTAGAAAAACTTTTTTGATATATATATTTATAGTATATGGAATATTTTTATCTTTAAATATATTTCAGGATTTTAATTTATTCAATTATTACGTAAGTTTCGTAGAAAATAATTTTAGTGAATTAAATAGGGAACTAAACTTAGAGTACAAGGATAACTTGAATAAACTTAACGAACTTAAAGTAACAAAGGATGAAATTACGGAAAGGTATTACACTGTAAAAGGTTATTTAGACGAAAACCAACGTGTTTTGATATACTTTTTCCCAGCTATATTTATTATTGCCATATTAGTACTTACGTTTGTTCATGTTGAAATCATGAATAGATACATTAATAAGAAAAAGAATATCACAGTAAAGATAATAAAGCTGAGTAAAACATTCGTAATTGTAACATTAATGGTTGTGCTTCTCGAATTATTTTTGAAGCCAGAGGGAAATCACTTTTTAATGAAGGTATTCAGTAATATTAATCTGATTATGGAATTCATACTAATTATCTTTGGGATTGTAGTAGCTAGTAATATGATAAATACTTTAGGGGTAAAGCTTAAAAACATGCTTAGGATATTTAATATAATTCTGATACTCATATTTCCGCATTTTTTTTGGATAATAGGTGTATGGGGAAGTTTAGCTAATGTGAAAATTATAAAAAAGGTAGGGAAAAGACAATATGAATTATAAAAATGTGGAAGCATTTGTAAATAAGTATATGAAAGCAATATATATTTTCTTTTTATTATTAATTTTAATAAACATGATCTGGCTTATATATCAACCACAAATGGCGATTGTTTCTATATGCATTATAGGAGTGTTTTATAGTTATTATTTGTTTGTTGTAGGAAAATTCAAAAAGAATATATATAAATTGATGTCAAAATACGAAGATCAAATTACAGAGTATAAAAAAGATGCAAATTTAAATGCACCAATACCGTACATGGTTATTGATATACATGGAGAGGTTAAGTGGGTAAACAATAAATGTAGAACTATATTAAATAATAAAAAGATGCATGAAGAAAACATATCTACGATATTTCCAGATATTAATGTAGAGGATATCATAGAAAGCCAAGAGATAACTAAAGAAATTTTGCTGAATAATAAAAGGTACCGCATGGAAAAACAGATACTCAAGGTAGAAGAAGAGGGAGATGAGGTTGAAAATCTCATAGCCCTGTATTTGCTAGATATTACAGAGTATAACAGGATTAAGAGTATGTATGAAAATGATAAGATAATTGTGGGATACTTGTTTATTGATAATTTTCAGGAGATTATTGATAGCATAGAAGATGTAAAAAGCCCCATGCTTATAGGTATTATTGAAAGAAAGATAGGAAGACTTGGGCAGAACATGGATGCTATAATAAAAAAGATAGAAAGAGATAAATTTATGATTATTTTTCATAAAATTAAATTAGAGTATTTGTTAGAAAATAAGTTTGATATTCTTGATGATATAAGGAAAGTAAGTATAGGTAACGAGCTTCCAGTTACTTTAAGTATAGGTATAGGTGTGGGTGCAAATAATCTAATAGGAACGTCAGAATATGCTAAGGAGGCCTTGGATCTAGCAATTGGACGAGGTGGAGACCAAGCAATAATAAAAGAAAATGAAAAGTATGAGTTTTTTGGAGGAAAAAATAAGAAGGAAGTGGAAGTAGCTACCGGAGGCAAGGCAAGAGCAAGGATAAAGGCGTATGCCTTTAGGGAGCTCGTAAATACAGTTGATAGGGTTATTATTATGGGTCATAAAAATCCAGATCTTGATTCACTTGGTGCAGCACTTGGAATGTATAGGGCTGTAGAATTATTAGGAAAGAAAGCTCATATTGTTTTAAATGAGGTCACAGCTGCTATAGAATCTTTGTTTGAACGAATAGAAACTTGCGGAGAGTATGAAAGAGATACTTTTATAAAAACTGCAGAGGCACTACAAAAGTTTGATGATGATACACTGCTTGTAATAGTTGATGTTAATCATCCTAATTATGTTGATGCTCCAAAACTTTTAGAAGTAGCGAAAAAAATAGTGGTTATTGATCATCACATAAAAAGTGGTGTTACTATAGAAAATCCTACATTGGCATATCAGGAAGCGTATGCATCGTCAGCATCTGAACTTGTAACTCAACTTATACAATATGTTTCCGATAAAGTCGAATTAAAAGAAGTTGAGGTAGACGCATTGATTGCAGGGATGATAGTGGATACAAAAAACTTTACATTCAAGACGGGGGTAAAGACGTTCGAAGCAGCGGCATTCTTGAGAAGAAATGGGGCAGACAGTACAAGAGTAAAAGTTCTATTTCAAAACGATCTTAATTCTTATAAAGCTAGAGCAGAGGCAATTTCGACAACAGAAATATATAAAGAACATTTCGCAATTGCAGTACTCGAAGCAAGGGGAACAAATGATTATATGGTCATATCTCAACTTGCAGATGAACTCCTAAATATAACGGGTGTAAAAGCATCGTTTGTATTGTGTCATGAGGGAAATAAAATACTGCTTAGTTCAAGATCGTTAGGAGAAATGAATGTAGAACTCATTGCAGAAAAACTCGGTGGGGGTGGTCATTTTACTGCTGCTGGAGCACAAATTAAAGGTGTTACGCTAGAGGAAACTAGAAAAAAACTAAAGAAAAGTATAGACGAATATTATAAGGAGGACTGAAAAATATGAAATTAATACTTAAAAAAGATGTAATAAAGCTAGGTAAAGTGGGAGACATAATTGAGGCAAGTGATGGATATGCAAGAAATTACCTTCTACCAAAAGGGCTTGCAAGTGAAGCAACAAAAGCAAATTTGTGTGAACTAGATCAAAAGAAAAATGCAGAGAAAAAAAGGGAAAAACAAGAATTAGATGAAGCGAAGAACAAAGGTGAGATATTAAAAAGCAAAGTTTTTAAAATATTAGTTAAAACAGGTGAAAATGGTAGAGTATTTGGATCGGTAACAACAAAAGAAATAGCAGAAGTTATAAAAGAACAAACTGGTATAGATATTGATAAAAGGAAAATAGACTTGGTAGATAATATAAAAAATATAGGAATATATAACGTAAGTGTAAAGTTGCATCATGATGTGATAGCAAGTGTTAAGGTAGAAGTCAACGGGAAGTAAGACAGTCAGCTGGTGAGCTGAAGAGTTCTCCCCCTGCGAAGGGGGAGTTAGAGGGGGTAAGGGATTCAAAGCGAGGAAATGTAAAAAATGACCCCACATAACCTCCCCTCCGCAAGGGAGGAATAAAAAACATCAGTAACTTGTTACACTATAGAAATAAGACAGGAGGTTTTTCCATGAATGAAGTTTTAGACGATATAAAAAACAACACGATAAAAAACATATACTTTTTTTATGGAAAAGAAAAGTACCTAGGAAATTTTTATATAAAAAGGCTTTTTGAATCTATATTAAATAAAAACACAAAGGATTTAAATTATGATATGTTTGATGATAAAACAGCAAACATAGAGCGTATATCCGAGAGCATGGAAACACTACCAGTGTTTGCCGATAAACGTGTTGTATACCTAAAAAACATCGGATTGTTTGAAAAGAAGATGAAGCTATTTACAGAAAAGTTAACAGAAATGATGAAAAAAATCTCTAATACTACATGCCTTATAATAGAGGAAGAAAACTTGGAAAAAGGGCAGAGAGAGTTTAATGATTGTTTGAAAAACTTAGACTTGTGTAGGATTGTGAATTGTGAAATCCAAAAAGAGAGTATATTAGTAAAATGGATACAGAAGAAATTTACTGAAAAGGGAAAAAGCATTGACCTAAAAACTGCGACATATTTGCTTAGGAAAATTGGCACTGATATGAATAATATAATGAGTGAGATAGAGAAACTCAGTAGTTTTAAAATAAGTGAGAAAGGAATTTATTTAAAAGATATAGATGAGGTATGCATAGAATCTATAGATTCAAAAATATTTGATTTGCTTGATCAAATTGGACGAAAAAATGTAGCAAAGGCAATGGAAATATATACAAATCTTATACATATGCAAGAACCAGTTCAAAGAATTTTATATATGATTACAAAACAGTTTATGCTTATATCGGATACGAAGATGTTGGTAGAAGATGGTCAGAGTGCTGATGAAATAAGTAAGCTGACAGCAAGCCACAAATTTGTTATAGTAGAATGTAAGAAACAAGCAGATATGTTTACAAGTAAAGATTTGAAAGGCATACTAAATAGATGTCTTGAAATAGATTTATTTATTAAAAAAGGGATAGTAGACTCAAAACTTGCTGTGGAGATTCTTATACTTGAAACAGCAAGGAAGTGAGGGAAACTCCACTGCACCTAACCATTCCTAATTTAGGGGTGGAACAAAAGAAATATAATTTTCTGACACTAGTAATTAAATACGAAAGGATTGAGATTATGAATGATATTGATGAAATATTAATGGATGCGAAACAAAGAGGGGCATCTGATGTACATATTGCAGCGGGATATCCATTAGCATTAAGAATTAATGGGGATTTAGTTTATCTATCGACAGAGGTGCTTTCACCAGAAGAAGCGGAAGAGTTAATTATGCCTGTTTTGAAATCAAGTATTATTACGAGGGAGAAGTTTCAAAATAATGGCGAAGTCGATATGGCATATACTATAGAAAAAAACAGATATAGGGTGAATGTATATAAACAGAGAGGTACAATGGCAGCAGCAATGAGACTCATACCAGAAAGCATACCCAATATAGTTGATCTAGGTTTGCCTGCCTCTGTACTTCAGCTTGTAGAAAAGACAAAAGGACTAGTTCTAGTAACAGGACCTACGGGTTCAGGTAAGTCTACTACTCTTGCATCCATGATTGATTATATAAGCAAAAATAGAAAAACACATATAATAACGCTTGAGGACCCGATAGAATATGTGCATAAATTTAATAAGAGTATAATAAATCAGAGAGAAGTTGAAAAAGATACGGATAGTTTTGCAAGTGGTCTAAAATCATCATTGCGTGAAGATCCTGATGTAGTAATGGTAGGAGAGATGAGAGATGTAGAAACTATTGCTACGGCTATAACAGCAGCAGAAACAGGACATTTAGTGCTTTCTACACTACATACAATGAGTGCACCTCAAACTATTGAACGTATAGTGGATGTGTTTCCATCAACTCAACAAGCCCAAGTTCGCTTTCAACTATCAATGATACTTAATGGAATAATTTCACAACAATTAATAGAAAGGAAAGACAAAAAAGGAAGGGTACTAGCTTCCGAGATATTAGTATCAAACTCTGCTGTAAATAACCTTATAAGGGAAGGTAACATACATCAGATAAAAAGTGTAATACAAACAAGATCACAAGAAGGTATGCAAACTATGGATGATTCCTTGGTTAATTTATATTCAAAAGGTATGATAGGAAAAGAAGATATATTAAAATATTCACAAGACACGACTTATGTAAAAAACCGATTAGGAATTTAACAAAGTCCTCCCCCTGCGAAGGGGGAAGTTAGAGGGTGTCATAGAGTTGTATTAAATCAATGTGACGTCACCTAATCTCTCCATACTCTAGGGAGGAACAAAAACATAGGAGGAATTAACATGGCAATAGCAATATTAATAGGAGTAATATTAGTGGGTCTTGCAATAGGAAGTTTTCTTAATGTTTGTATATATAGAATACCAAGACAAGAATCAATTGTTTCTGGTTCTTCACACTGTACAAGTTGCAACGAAAAAATTAGATGGTACGATATGATACCTGTTTTAAGCTATATCTTATTAAAAGGCAAGTGCAGAAAATGTGGTGCAAGAATAAGTATAAAATACCCAATAGTTGAGATATTAAATGCAGTACTGTACGTATGTTTATTTTATAAATACCAGATATCAAATGACTTTTATATATTTGCAATAACAACATCTATATTTATAGTTATAGCAATGATAGATTATGAACATCAAATAATACCTAATAGGTTGATAGTTTTATTTTTATTGATGGCTATTTTATATAGAATGAATTGGTTTATAAAATTAGATAATAATTACTTAGTTTTAAGTGATGGAATAATAGCCGCATTTGCAGCTTTCGTTGTTTTCTTTCTTCTAATGACATTCAGTGGTGGAGGAATGGGTGGAGGAGATGTAAAACTTATTTTTCCAGTGGGATTGATGTTTGGAGTAGAGCAAATAGCTTATGTAGTACTTGTAAGTAGTGTTTTAGCTAGCATTTTTGCTATAATACTTATTATAGCAAAAAAGGCAAATAGAAAAACACCTATACCATTTGGTACATTCTTGGCCATGGGCGTATATATAATGATATTGGTGGGAATGTAAATAACAAATAACAAAGAAACCGGAGGTTTAATATATGGATATAAAAAATTGTAAAAGATGTGGGAAAGTATTTGGGTATACTGGTAATTTGCTTTGTCCTGAATGTGTTCAAAAAGAAGAAGAAGAGTTTATATTAGTAAAAGATTATATATACGACCATCCAAAATGTTCTGCATACGAGGTATCAGAAGTAACTGGTGTATCCGTAAGAAGTATTATAAGCTTTTTAAAACAAGATAGACTTGAGTCAGTAGAGGGTCTTTCGGGTCTTTTGATATGTGAAAAATGTGGTGTACCCGTAAAAAGTGGTAGATACTGTCCGAAATGTATAGCGGAGTTAAAAAAAGAAACTAAAAGGCTCCTAAATACTTCAGGTGAGAATGTTGCACGTGCAGAAGAGATGGGGAATGCAGGAAAGAATGCAAGAATATATGTAAACGAAGGCAAATATAACAATAATAATAACAATAATAATACTAAGTAGTAGGATGTGTGGGTTTATGTTCGATATAAAAAAAGAAGTAGCCGCTTTGCCACATAGACCGGGCGTATATATAATGAAAAATTCAAGTGATGAAATAATTTATGTAGGTAAAGCAAAAGATTTAAAAAAAAGAGTAAGTCAATACTTTATAAATATAGAAAGTAAGGATATAAAGACAAGAAAAATGGTGCCGAATATTTCTGAGTTTGAGTATATTATGACTGACTCAGAAGCTGAGGCACTTATTTTGGAATGTAATCTTATAAAAACGAACAAGCCAAAGTATAATATACTACTTAAGGATGACAAAAGCTATCCGTATATTAAGATAACCTTAAACGAAAAGTTTCCAAGAGTATATTACACAAGAAATTATATAAAAGATAAATCAAAGTATTTTGGTCCATATACAGATGTCGATTATATGAAAAAACTACTAGAAGTAATATATAAAATATGGAAAGTAAGAACATGTAAGATTAAACTAGATGGTACACTCAAAAAAAATAGACCTTGCCTTAATTATCACATAGGGATTTGTGATGCTCCTTGTTCTGGAAAGACATCAGAAGAGGATTATAATAATATAATAAAGGAAGTAATTAGTTTTTTAGATGGTAAGACAAAAGGTGTACTTGAAATACTTGAGGAAAACATGAAGGATGCATCTAAAAATTTCAACTTTGAAGAGGCTACTAAATACAGGGATTACATAAGTGAAATAAAAAACATAACATCTAAACAAAAAATGCAAGATGAAGGTAGTAATAATCAAGATATAATTGCATTTTTTAATGTAGGAGATGAATGGATATCACAAGTATTCTATATGCGAGAAGGTAAATTAGTTGGACGGGAGCACTATTTTATAAAGAATGCGGAACTAGATGAAGAAAGTGAAATAGAAAATTCGTTTTTAAAACAATATTATGTAGAAACTAATCTAATACCAAATGAAATAATTATAGATAAAGAGATAGTGGATAAAACTGAGCTTGAAGAATTCTTAACACAAAAGGCAGGTTATAAGGTCAGTATAATAGTTCCACAGAAAGGAAGGAAACATAAACTATTGCAACTGGCAAAGAAAAACGCACAGATAACATTAGAGCAATTTGGTGAGAAATTTAAAAAAGAGAAAGATAAAAGTGAAATAGCATTAAAAGAGCTAAGCGAGCTTCTAAGTATAGATGATAAATTAGATAGGATAGAGGCCTATGATATATCCAATATACAAGGTGTATACAATGTAGCATCAATGGTAGTATATGATAATGGGCTTAAAAAGCCAAGTGACTATAGAAAGTTTAAAATCAAATCAGTTTTTGGACCTGATGATTATGCATGCATGAGGGAAGTAATACAAAGACGATTTGTAAACTATTTTAAGGAAATGAAAGACGATAAGAAAGAGTACAAATTTAATAAACTTCCTAAGTTAATACTTGTGGATGGAGGCAGGGGTCAGCTAAATATAGCGGAGCGAGTGTTAAAGGATTTTGAACTTGATATACCAGCTTGTGGAGTAGTAAAAGATGATAATCATAATACACGCGGGTTATATTATAAAAATAAGGAATTATTGATAGAGAAAGAGAGCGAAATATTTAAATTGCTCATAAGGATACAAGATGAGGTGCATAGGTTTACTATCGAGTACTTTAGGCAAGCGTATACAAAAACAGAACTGACATCAGAACTAGATAAAGTAGAAGGAATAGGTAAAATTAGACGAATAAGATTAATAAAACACTTTGGAACACTAGATAAAATAAAACAAGCAACAAGTGAAGAGCTTGAAAAGGTAGACGGCATGAGCAGAAAAGCTGCCGAAAGTGTATTTAAATATTTTAATAGGTAAAAGAATTGTAACGTTAATTTCTTACTGTTCAGAGGATTGTTTTTCCTAACCGTAGGGTGCGGTACTAGCGCAGCGTATGTCCGCCCGTTTTTTTTATAACTAAACACTTAATGATAGCCAGTATTTATATACATAACACTTCAAAAATATAAATTTCTACCAAACATCGGGCGGACATACGCTACGCTAATCCGCACCCTACAATAGAGAAAACTACAGTCCCACCACTGAACAGTAACGTTAAATTTTCGACAAATAACAAACATCACGGATGCGTATTGACAAAATATTACATCCGTGATATAATATAAAAAATATATTTGTGAGAATAAAATGACAGAGATGTTAACTGTCATTTTATTATTGGAACAAATTATGATAGATTAAATATAATTGGAGGAGAAACAAATGGAAAAGATAGTTAATATAGCAGTTATAGCACACGTAGATGCTGGGAAATCGACATTAGTAGATGCATTTTTGAGCCAAAGCGGGGTATTTAGAGAAAACGAACAAGTTAAAGAATGTATAATGGATAGTAATGATTTAGAAAGAGAAAGAGGTATCACAATATATTCTAAAAATTGTGCGGTAAAATATAAGGATTACAAGATAAATATAGTGGATACTCCTGGGCATGCTGACTTTTCGTCAGAGGTTGAGCGTATTATGAAAACGGTTGATACCGTTATACTTTTGGTTGATTCTAGTGAGGGGCCGATGCCACAAACTAGATTTGTATTACAAAAATCACTTGAACTGGGGCTTAAACCTATATTACTTATAAACAAAGTTGATAAAAAAGACCAGAGAGCAGAAAAAGTTGTAGATATGACTTTTGACCTTTTTGTGGAGCTAGGAGCTACAGACGAACAGCTTGATTTTCCTATACTTTATGGTATAGCAAGAGAAGGTATTGTAAAGAGAAGCATGGATGATGACTCAACGAACATAGAACCATTATTTGAAACAATTATACATCATGTAAAGCCATATCCAAATACATCTCATCAAAATTTACAGCTTCAAATTTGTTCGTTAGCATATGATGAGTATATAGGCAGGTTAGGTATAGGTAGAGTGACAAGAGGAAGTATAAAAGAAGCACAAATAGTTTCTGTATCAAGAAGAGATGGTACAGTTGGGAAAGTAAAAATAACAAAAGTATTCATATATCAAGGAATCAAAAGAATGGAAGTAAAAGAAGCCCAAAGCGGGGAAATAGTAGTTGTAGCTGGTATAAGCGATATATCTATAGGAGAAACAATATGTAATGAAAATATGCCAGATCCTATGGAAATGATTCATATAGAAGAGCCAACGCTTACTATGAACTTTTTTGTAAATGACTCACCTTTTGCAGGTCGAGTTGGTAAATTTGTAACAACTAGGCATTTAAAGGAAAGACTTGAAAAAGAGCTAGAAGTAAATGTAGGACTTAAAGTAGAACCGCTTGATAGAACAGATGGTTTTAAAGTGTCAGGTAGAGGAGAACTTCATTTAGCTATACTACTTGAAAACATGAGAAGAGAAGGCTACGAGATGGGAGTTTCAAAGCCAGAAGTTATTATGCATCAGGAAGATGGACAGTTACTAGAGCCAATAGAAAAAGTAATCGTAAGTATGCCAGAAGAGTTTTCGGGAAGCATAATATCAGCACTTAACATGCGAAAAGGGCTTATGGAGCACATGGAAACAGAAGGTGGATATATAAAAGTTGAGTATATGGTTCCGACTAGAGGACTTATAGGATTTAGGTCAGAATTTATAAATTTGACAAGAGGCGAAGGCGTATTAGTTAGAAGGTTTGAAAGATTTGAGCCACACAAAGGAGAAATAACACAGAGAAAGAATGGTGTACTTATGGCCCAAGAACCAGGAACAACTATGGCATTTGCACTATTTAATCTAAGTGACAGAGGAGTTATGTTCTTAGATCCAGGAGCAGAGGTATATGAAGGCATGATAATAGGAATGAATAACAGAAGAGAAGACATGACAGTAAATCCATGCAAAAATAAAAAGCTCACAAACATGAGAGCATCAGGCTCAGACGATTCTGTAAAGCTATCGCCACCTGTAAAATACACGCTTGAAGAGGCACTTGAATTTATTAATGATGATGAATTAGTAGAAATAACACCATTAGAGATAAGAATGAGAAAGAAAATACTAAACGAAACTGAGAGAGTAAGAGCGTCAAGGAAGGCTAATATAGAATAATGATACTTAGCTTAAATAAAAAAGATTCAACAATACATTTTAATGTACTGTTGAATCTTTTTTATTTAAGATTGTTTCTAAATATGCTCTTTCCATTTTTTCACCAAACTTTTCTGCTGAGAATTCATTGGCGTTTAGCATTGCGTTTTCAGAGAGTTGTTTTCTTTTTTCATCATTTGATAATATATCAAAAAGTATAGTAGGAAACTCATCATCTTGTGTGAAAAATTTCCCGTTCACATTATCAATTATAACACCATCAAGGTATGAATCATATTTGGCTACTACGGTAGTCCCAGAAGCCATTGCCTCTATAAATGTAATGCCCTGGGTCTCGCTAGTGGATGCATTAACAAAAACATCTGCAGTATGATAAAAAAGACCGACTTTTTCCCAGGGTTGTTTACCTGCAAATATTACGTAATTACTTATGCCTAAATCTTCTGTAAGGGTTTCGAGACTAGATTTTGCAGGACCATCTCCAACAATAATAAATTTAAAGTTACTCATATGAGTAAGTAAACTAGGGAGTTGTTTTATGATGACGTCTATACTTTTTTCAAAAGCAACCCTTCCGAGAAAAAGAATAACTTTATAATTTTCAGGGATGTTGAATTGTTTTTTTACATTTAATATATCTTCCGAGGTATATTTAGAGTTTGCAAATGCACTAAAATCAATACCATTAGGTATCACTTCTATTGGTTTAGTTACTCCATAACTAATAAGAGCCTGTTTTGTTTTGTTAGAAGGTGCAATAACTGTATCAAATTTATTGCAAAAAGTTTTGCTGAACATGCGGATAGCTTTTGGAGTTATTGTATCAATTTTTACTTTGATTAAATAATGTGTATAGTTTTCCCACATGGTGTGATATGTATGAACCACCGGTATATTAAGTTTCTTGGAAATAGATTTTGCAAAAAAACCTAGTGAAAATTCAGTTTGATTATGTATAATATCTAATTTATTTTCTTTAATTATCTTAGAAAATTTGCGTGAATATAAAGCCCCAAACCTATGTTGAGGGGAAAAAAGGAGTGGCATACTTGGCAATCTAAAAACATCCGATGTGTCTTTTTTAAAACAATGGTCGGTTGTTGTAAACACATAAACATTGTGACCACGCAACTCTAGTTGCTTTTTCAAAGTCTTTATTGAAATAACTACTCCATTAATCTGTGGATCGTATGTATCTGTAAAAATCCCTATGTTCATTGTAATCCTCCTGAATTTGAAATATTAAGTTATAAGCAAATTTCAAATACATATTAAATATGATGATAAACCTTGATTATATTATACTACAATTTTTCAGTTTTTCAATATGAAAAATGGAAAAAAAAAAGTTTGATTTATTTTCAATAATAATGTATAATATTATTTAGAAAAAGGGGGTATTAATGTGAAGAAAATGCAAATTTTAATAGTAATGCTATTGGCGTTAAATGTACAAGTAAGTATTTGTAATGCAAACAATTTATATTTAAGTAGTGTAATAGGTAAAGGTGAGTACGGAGAAAAAATAGGAAAGGTATCCGAGGCGACGTTTAGAAATCCATATGGGATAGCCTTTGATAAAAATAATAATTTGTACATAGTTGATTCGAAAAACAATATGATAAAAAAAGTTGTAAATTCTGTTGTAAGTACTGTAACTGGCAGTGTGAAGCTTTACGACACAAAAGGGTTACCTATGGGTGGATTTAAAGAAGGAGTACTTAAATCCGCAGAATTTAATGAGCCTAGAAACATAACAATAAATGCAAAAGGTGAATTTATTGTATCAGACACAAACAATAATTTAATTAGACTTGTGTCGAGCTCCAAGGTTACAACACTATCAGGAACAGGAGAAGCAGGATACCTAGACGGAAAAAACACAGTTAGTAAATTTAACAAACCTACGGGTGTAGCAATGGATGCTGATGGAAATATATTTATAGCAGACACAGGAAATAATGTTATAAGAAAAATATCTACAAAGCTTGAGGTTACAACATTTGCTGGTAAATATTCAGAAAATGGAGCATACGCCGATGGTGATGCACAAACTGCACTGTTTAATGAGCCATCATACATATATGTAAGCGGAAGTACTATTTATGTGGTTGATTCAGGTAATCACGCTATTAGAAAAATAGAAGATGGAAAGGTCACAACTGTTGCAGGTCATATTTTTTATAATGATATAGACAATGTTTATGCAATGAGTGGTGATGTAAATCTTGACGCAAAGCATTCAAAATTTAATTACCCAAAAGCAATGACCGTTCTTGACGATGGAACAATAATTATTGCAGATACATGGAATAAAAAAATAAAATACATAAGTAAATTAGGCAAGATAGAAGAATTCAAATTATTGAAAAAAATGCAAGATGGATCAATAGAAAATGTAAATATTAGTGGCCCGATAGATGTAGTAGAGAATGCAGGAAAGCTTTACGTTTCTGATGTATGGGATAATTGCATATATGTGTTTGACATAGAAAATGAAGAAGGTAGTAGCCAAATATTAGATATTAAAGACAAAATAGTATATAAAGGAATAGTAACAGATATACCAGTCGTGTCAGATAATGTAAACGTATTGGTTCCAATAAGAAAATTCTTTGAAAATTCACAAGCAACAGTGGATTGGGTTGCTGAAACATCTGAAGCCATAGTAAAGATAGAAGACAGGGAATATAAATTTAAAATTGATAATGTTAATGTAAAATTGATGAACTCAAGCATGATGGTAGGGCTTAAACATTTAAAAAACGAATATAAAGTAGATATATTATATGATAATGCAAGTAATACCATATTTGCGTACTAGGAGGTGCAAGGAATGATAAAAAGAAGTTTGATGTTAACGATTATTTGTTTATTCTGCATGAGTTTGATATTTTACAATACTGCATCTGCGGCTGTTACGCTGACAAAGGCAAAAGTTGTAGATTTATATGGTAACGTGCAAATTAAAAAAGGTGGAGGAGAAAAAACATTCTCCGCATTTAAAGGTATGTATTTAACACAAGGTGATACGATAAAGACAGGTATAAACTCATGGGTTGAAGTATCTGTAGCAAGTGATAGTGATATAAAGGTTGGAGAAAATGCGCAAGTTTTAGTTAGTCAATTGAATAAAACAGGTGACAATAAAAAGAGTCAATTTACTATTTGGTCCGGTGGGATATGGGCAAATGTTAAACAAAAGTTAAATACAGGTTCAAAGTTTGAAATAAAAACTCCAACAGCGATTATGGGGGTAAGAGGTACAAAGTTATATGTAACATGTAAAGATGGCAAGTCTAAATTTTCTATTTTATCAGGTAAAGCAACAGTTAGACCGAGCGAGGTAGCAACGCAAGATAAAAGTGAACAAGGTGGAGAAATTGACAGTACGAATGAAATAATTATAGAGAAAAATAATGAAGTAATAATAGAAAATGCTAAACCGGTTTTTAGACAAGAGGATGCGAGGCCTATAGACACAAAAACTATGGATACATTTCTTTTGGATACTATAAAAAAAGTAATAGAAGAAGAGGTATCACTGCCACCTGAAAGTGAGACACCTGAACAATTAGAATTAATAGAAAAGGAACAAATAGATATTATAGATATAATAAAAATAGAACAATTAATTCAGGAAAAAGCACAAGAAAGAAAAGATGAGATTGCGGAAATGGAAAACAAACAACAAGTTTTGGAAAAAAGTATAGAGACTACGAAAGCGGAGATGGTTGAAACGGTGGAATATCAAGGCTCAACGCCAGCAAAACCAGTAACGCCTAGCAAATCTAGTGGATCAAGTTCTAATGCACAAAGTGCACCAGCAGCGCCAACAACAACATTTAGTTTTGACGGTGCAAATTCAAATAAGCTGATCGGATCGGACAGTACGATGGAATATAGCTTAAATGGAGGTACAAGTTGGACCGTATGTACAGCTAACACAGACCTTACATCAGTGTTAGAAAGTATTAACGCGACAAATAATATAAAGGTAAGAGTGAAAGAAAATGCACCAACATCAGCTGGAGCAGTACAAATAATAGATATTGGAGAAAGACCAGTAACATCAAACTACACAGTAAACTATATTGAAGAAACAACAACAGAAATAATACCATTGACAATAGAATACTCAACAACAGTAACAATGAGCAATAAAGTAGATGGAACGGGAGAGGTAGTAGGACTAACACCGGGAACAGACCTATACTTTAGAGTAAAAGCAACTGGATTAATACCATCAGGAGAAATACAAAGGCTAATAGTTGCAAACAGACCAACACTACCTGCATACACAATAAATTACGAAGCAGAAACAACAACACAAGCAATGCAGGCAACGGTAGAATATGCAAACAACGCAGATATGAATGGTGCAATAAGTGGGACAGGCGTGCCTATAGCAGTAACACCAGGAGAAAATGTATATTTTAGAACAAAAGCAACAGACGGAGCATTCAAATCAGAAGTGCAAATACTGCTAGTGTCGGCAAAATCAGAAATACCGACAGCAACATATAATACAGCAACAGGAGATTTAACGAACGTAACAGCATTAATGGAATATAGCGTAAATGGGGGGAGTGAATGGAGCCCATGTACAGGAAGTACGCAAGCAGTGTCGATTGCAAATATTAATTCAACAAATGATATAAAAATAAGGAAAGTAACCACAGAATCAGCATTTGCATCAAATATACAAACAATAGATATACTAGAAGGACCAGAAGCACCATTGGCATCATATAGTACAGAAACAGGAAACCTGACATCTGTTACATCCGAAATGGAATACAGTAAAAATGGTGGAACAACATGGTATGCATGTGGAGGAGCAACGCAATCAGTACCAGTCACACATATAAGTGCAGCAAATGACCTAAAAGTAAGAGTAAAAGCAACAGGCTTGACTTTACCAGGAACTGTGAAAACATTTGATATTCTAGCATCGCCATCAGCACCAACATACGCAATCAATTATACAAATGAAACAACAACACAAGTAGTAGCAGTATCAGATGAATACTCAACGACAGTAGAAATGAGTAGCCCAACAAGTGGACCGGGGACAGTATTGAATCTAACACCAGGCACGAGCTTATATATTAGAGTAAAAGCGACAGGTTTAACGCTACCTGGGACAATACAAACATTAACAGTACCATCAAGGCAAGTAACAACAGCATATACAATCAACTATGAAGCAGAAACAACAACACAAGAAATACCTACAACAGTAGAATATGCAGACAATGCAGGTATGACTGGAGCAATAAGCGGAACAGGTGAGCCTATAGCAGTAATACCAGGAGAAAATGTATATTTTAGAACAAAAGCAACAGCTGGAGCATTTAAATCAGCAGTACAAACACTAGTGGTAGTAGAAAGACCAGTAGCACCAACATTTGATACTGCAGACTCATCTTTAGATAAACTAACTGGATTACCAGTCAATGATGTTAATTTAGAAGGAAGGATAAATGGTGGTACGTGGACTCATCTATCGGTAAGTGGAATAGGCGAGAGTACAACACTAGGAGCATTTAATGCCGGAGATGATATATATATTAGGGTAAAAGCGACAGCGACACACCCGTATGGAGCAATAGCGGCAAAGGTGGCAGCTAATTCTGCTGGACCAGTTGTTACAATAACAACAGATACACCTGATGATAATATAAATAGCATTATATATACATTTGAATTCAGTGAAAACGTAATAGGATTTGAGGCAACCGATGTAAATGTAATAAATGGAACAAAGGGAAATTTTGATACATTAGATGGGAATACATACACATTGGTAGTAACATATGATGGACCAGGTACTCAAATTGTTGAAGTGCCTGTAGGTGTGTGTATGGCAGAAACACGAAATAACCAATTAGCAAGTAAAACGACAATAATCCCATCATATAATGGAACCTTTAACATGCCAAAGCTAGCAGAAGGAATGACACCATTAAAATTTAACGAAGTGGGAGATTTCATTGAGGCAAGTTATACAGATATAACAAACAGATATTGGTATAACTACAGAACAGACATAGATCAAAATGCTGCAGACAGGGTAACAAATGAGAAATGGGCAAATGTAAGACTAAATGACGGAAGTATGTTTGTATGGATACCAAGATATACATATAAGATTACAGGACAAGATACGATAGCAGATTATATAGACGATAAAATACAAATAAAATACAGTGATGGAATAATAGACGATACATTAGATGGATATAAAGTACATCCAGCATTTAACTTTGGTGGAACACAGCTAACAGGAATTTGGGTAGCCAAATTTGAAGCAAGTCAAAATGGCGGGCTAGTACAAGTAAAACCTGGGATAGCAAGCTGGAGAAATATAACTGTAGATGATATATTTGCAGCATGTAGGGCAATGCAAAATACAGGCAACCCATATGGAATAAGTACAGACGAAAGTATAGTAGATACACATATGATGAAAAATAGTGAATGGGGAGCAGTAGCATACTTAACAGAGGCGATAAGAGATGGAAACGAAATAGAAATGAATAATAACGCAAGTTATTATTCAGGTGGAAGTAACACGGTAGAAACAACATATGCTGTAAACAAAGGGCAAAGTACAACTGGAAATGCATATGGTATATATGACCTAAGTGGTGGAGCATGGGAATATGTAGCTAGTTACACAGGAGTAGGGAATTCATCGTATGCAGGAAGCTTACTTGCTGCAGATGGAAAATACAAAGATGTACTAGCACAGGCAACGTCAGCAGATGGATTAATAAATTATGAATCTGCTGAAGCATACACAGATGGATGGGCCTTAAACGAAGTAACAACATCAGTAGCTGGAGGCGGTTCATTTCAAGGATATTATGATTCTCATATTTTTCCACAGGTAACTAATTCTATATTTACACGTGGTGGTGATCATGCTATTGGTAATTATGCAGGTATATATGCATATATGGGATATCAAGGGGCTGTTAGTCCAAACGTTTCATTTCGTCCAGTTATAGTAGGGTTAGAATAGTTAGGGTTAGAAAAGTATTAATATAATGCTAAAGGACAGGTTTTAAATAATCTGTCCTTTGATTATAATAGGAGGGGAATTCTGTGAATATTAAGCAACTAAAATATTTATTATCTAGACCCGAGGGTATAAAACTTGATTTTAAGCAATCTATATCACTAGAGTATGACTCGGATAAAAAGGAGTTTGCAAAAGATATTTGCGCAATAGCAAACTCTAAGGGTGGCAGAGGATACATAATTTATGGAATAAAGGATAAAACTAAAGAAGTCGTAGGAGTAGAGCTTGAATCTTTTGGAGAAGAGAAGCTACAACAACTAGTATCAAATAGGATAGATCCGCCAGTACCTATAAGAATTGAAGTTGTCGAGTATCAGGGAAAGAAGATAGTTGTCGTTACTATTTTTAATAGTGATGATAAACCTCATCAACTAATATATAATGGCTCTTTTTATATAAGACGAGGATCTACAACTGGGGTAGCAAAGAGACATGAGATAGCAAATATGATGCAGGAGCATGGTATTGTTTACCTTGAAACTACAATAATGAAGCATCTGACACTAGAATCCTTAGATAGTGAAAAATTAAAAAAGTATATACTGAGTTGTCAAGCAATAATAGGTGAGGAAGAAAAAGGACTACTGCAGGGATTAGGTATAATTAAACAAGATGTAAGTAGTGGTATTTATCATCCAACGGTTGGAGGCATGTTGCTTTTTGGTAAAGCACCTCAAATGTTTTTACCACACACAGGGATAAAGATATTTAATAAGGGGACGATATACTATATAAAGGGAACTATATTTGAGATGATAGATAAAGCAAATGAAATAATAAATAATATATTTAAGGATGTAACTTACCCTGTATGGGCTATTAAACAAGGTATAGCAAATGCTCTAGTTCATAGAGATTATTGGGATATCACTCGTATGGTGGAAATAAATATTTCAGTAGAAAGAATAGAAATAGTGAATCCTGGTTCTATGATGAAGATAGATATGCCCTCAGAGACAAATCTAGTAAGAAGAAATCCTTGGTTATATGAAAAACTAGTTACATTAGATGAAAAGAAAGTATTTTTCTCATATGGAAAAGGAATAGAAGATATAAAAAAGGTATTTAATTACTCAGATGAAGTAAAGTTTATCAATATATATAGATACAATTTATTTAAATTGATATTACCAGGAGCTTTCAAAAGTTGAAAGATGAAAGTTGAAAGTTGAAAAATTAAAAAAAGAGAGTTAAAGGCGTAAAATTTACAAAATATCCCATAGTTATTACGGAAATGTTAACAGAAATGCAAAAATATTAATTATTTTTTAAATAATACTTTACAAATTTTAAATATTATGATATCATTTGTAACATACTAGAAACAGTAACGTAAAAGAATTGTTTTTAATAATATAATAATATAATAATATAATAATATAATAATATTTAAAAAGGAAGTGGAGTATTTAATTATGGATATTTATCATTTGAAGAATAAATACATTATTAAATTAAGTTTGGTATTAGTATTTATATTTTCATTACAATGTGTAGCATCAAGTATGACTATAGCAGAAAATAGAACTTGGTTATTACAAGGTGAAGTAGAGAAAAATAAGACAGTGATTATAAAAACAGAAAGAGCAGCGCTAATAAGCAAGGAAGCAGTTATAAAAAGCGAAATAAGAGAAATAGATGTACAAACATTAAAAGAAATAGAAGCAACGTTAGAAACAATACCAGAAACAGAAGAGTTGATACCACAAGGCGTTCCAGTAGAAGTTTTAGCACCTCCAGTGCAGATAATAGAGCAAATGCCTACAGTGGACAATTTGTCAGATGAGATGAGAAAAACTTGGGGAGTAAAGGTAACAGGAACGGACCAATGGAATACACTAATTGAAAGAGTTTCAAAAGAAGAAGGAATAGATCCTATATTTATAAAATGCGTTATGGCAATAGAATCAGGTGGATACCAACAAGCTCATAATACAAAAAATTCTAACGGTACACAGGATTATGGGTTAATGCAAGTCAATACAAGCTGGGGAAGTTATTTTGACTATAACAAAATGTTGTATGATCCGGAATATGCAATAAGAAGTGGAATACAAGTTGTAAAATGTAAGATAGCTTCAGCAGAGAAGAGTGGCGAAGAACCGACAGCCTTTGAAATACTATGGAGATATAATGGAAAATCGGCAAAAGGTAAGAGGTATGCAGAGAGAGTAATAAAATTATATGAGAACTTATCAGGAAAAACTGAAAATGAAATGGTGTTAACACAGAAACCAAAGAATGCATAAATAATATTGCATTTTTTGGTTTTTATGTTATAATAAAACTATAAAGTTAGTAGTTACTATAAAAAGATTGAATAAAAATTCCATGCATAAGTATAATAATAGTAGCAGAGGTAGTGCTCATTATTATATTATTGGAGGGATTTTCATGCTGATTGGAAAAAAGATAGTACCTAGTAGTAAGGAAAATATTATGATTATGGAGTCGGTTAATAAAGCAAGGAAAGAACTTGACATGGCATACAAAAACTTTGACAATGTATCTGATACAGATTTGGTTGACTGTTATATCTATGAGGTGCAGTCGATACAAAAAAAATATGAATATTTACTAAAGCAAGCTAAAAAGCTAAACTTTATATAATACAAAGGAGGATTTATTATGCAAAAGATGATAATTGCTGTAAGATTAATTAATAGAAGAGAGAACTCGGTGAATTTTCAAGATGTTGTAGCAAAGTATGGAGATATTATAAAGCTTAGGATCGGTATGAGTGATGAACCAAATCATGGACTAATTATGCTTTATACAGAAGCAGAAAAATCGGATACCGAAGAATTAATCAGAGAACTTAAAACAGTAGAAGGAATGTCAATGAACATAATGGAAGCACCTAGATAATCAAAAAAAATCAAGTCTAAAAGGCTTGATTTTTTTTGATTATGTGGTAAAATTATAATAATAGGTTGGAGGTGGTATATGTGCGTTACGATGAAAAGTATAAATCAAAGGTGTTTTTAAGGTTAATACTAACTCTTATACCAATACTTGCTGTAGTATATTTTATTGATTTGATTGCGAGTACATATTACAATTCAAGTTTAGAGCGGATTCTGACGGAATTTCTAAAAAGTATAGGTGTAGCGTGAGGTGTTGAGTATGTTAAATAATGTTAAAACTAGTATAAAAATATTACTTGATATAGTTAAGAAGAAAGCAATAATGTTAAATGAAATTTACAATATAACAATAAATCAAAACACCGTGATTACATCAGATAATGTTGATATGAGTATGTTTAGGGAAATGATAAAAGAAAAAAAGATAAAAATAGATGAAATAAACAATATGGATCAGGAATTTCAAAATATATACGACAGCATAAAAAAGGACATATTAAAGTTTAAAGATAACTATAAAGATAATATAGTAGAACTAAAACAATATATTAGAGACGATATAAATATGAAAATGAAGATAGAATTACAAGAAGAAAAAAACAAACAGATTTTAGAGAAAATCTAAAATTTAAAATTGGTTACAGCTCAGGTGTAGGACTGTAGGTTTCTCTAGTGTAGGGTGCGGATTAGCGTAGCGTATGTCGGCCCGATGTTTGGTAGAAATTTATATTTTTGAAGTGTTATGTATATAAATACTGGCTATCATTAAGTGTTTAGTTATAAAAATAAACGGGCGGACATACGCTTGCGCTAGTACCGCACCCTACGGTTAGGAAAAACAGTCCCCTGAACTGTAACCCCTCCGGGAAATAACTTCAAAAAACACTTGAAAAAAGGAAAATAAAATGATAAAATGAAATTTGTAGATTATTATAAGCAACTAAAAGAAAGGTATATAAATCATATACTAATAATCCAAAGAGGGAATTTTTGCCCGATGTCTACAGTTGCTAAGTTTTATAAAAAACATAATAGCAAAATCTAATAAAAATATAAGATGAAAGGGTGATGAAAGGGTGATGAAAGTTGAAAAATGAAAGAAGAAATAAAAAACAAGGCTTTACATTGCTAGAGTGTGCGTACTGATAAGTTGTTATTGTACAATTGGTGGAAATCCAATCGGGAAAGTGCGAGTCGGTACACCCGTACTTAGCCTTGGGGACTGTAAAAGAATGAACACTCGCGGTAACGCACAGGCTTAA
>Ga0209000_1000557_pt1 | contig 33986 bp, 28 predicted proteins | sample RifGroD2_FD_183998 | JGI IMG/M metagenome (GOLD analysis project Ga0209000, IMG submission 183998) | Groundwater microbial communities from Rifle, Colorado, USA - Groundwater D2 (SPAdes) (version 2) | ecosystem: Environmental > Aquatic > Deep subsurface > Groundwater | place: Rifle, Colorado... | reverse complement strand
CTGCCTCTACTTTGATGTTGCTCAGTACACATCTTTCTTGAATACCTTGCAAGACCCTTTTCCTTTCTCGTACTCCGCAAAAAAATGGTCGCCATATCTTCGGAAAACCCCACACCATGACCAGAAGTATGACGATACAAAGACCCATGCTCTCCTTCCCCTTCCAGTTGAAAGTCTCGTAAACCAGAGTAAAGAAAAATAAAACTGTGAAGAACATGTTTAAACCAAAAATCAGATACAGCGAGTCTTTACCCGGTCCACCACCCATTCGAATGGCGTCTTCCTTTGATATCTTTACCATCAATCACCTCCGCTAGTAGGTAGAGAAATTTAATTATACGTCCGAACGATTCGGTTTGCTTGACAGTAGACGATACACTTCTTCATCAGACATGGGTTTTTTACAACCAGTCAATGCGGTGCACATATTGAACCCTAACTTTAATTTTCGTACGGGTCGTTCTACGGTTTTTTCTGTTCCCTTTTTCATACAAGACCTCTCATTTTTTGGTTTTATCTTAACACTTCAGCTTTTTTCTTATTCGAGTGTACCCCGTTACGCAACTTTTTCAACAAAACCAATGTTGCAGTACTTATATGGATACCTTGGGTATTATTACCGTAGCCCTTTCACTCGTTGTCACGGGGCTAGGACTCACGACACAGGTGAGAAAAAACCACACACGCAAAAGCATGGAGGGCTTATCACTCTTCTACTTCCTTACGCTTGCAGTATCATACTCATTCTGGGTCTTCTACGGTGTACACCAGCGAGACTGGGTACTTATTGTGCCCATGTGTATCGGAACCTGCATGTCGTGGACAGTCGTCTCTCAATTTTTTATCTATCGTAAATAAAACAGAACGTTGTCGATAACGTTCCGTTTTATTCTCGCTTTTAACTTTCAACTTTATAAACTTTTAACTTTCAACTCGTTTACTCGCCACTCGGAATTTATCCGCTACACATACAATGTCACCATTTTGTGCGCTTACTCGACAGAAGCGCCGTGACATTGTTTGTGTGCGGGCTACTTTTTAGAATTGTTCCAGAGTAATTCAAATTGCATGAGCATCAGCTCAGCAAACTCTTTGCTCTGCACAACAAAGCCATACGCTTCTTTGGCCGAGCTGATAAACACCACCTTATCGTCATATATAGAGTACGACATGCGAAACGCTTGACCGGCTTGTGCGTAGCGTCTTTCTACCAGCGTATCAACTTCAGTAAATGAGTTTTCCTTTTTGTCCCGCTCACCGTGAGCCCATATAGTTCGTAGTGCTATGTGGTCGCGTACGCGTCGCTTGCTGAACTCTTCTAGGTAGTCTTTGCCAAGCACTGAAAGCATGTGCGTAAAAGGCCAACACATTGATACAGTAATATCCTCATACCACAGCATATCTTTAAGCATTTGTTGCACCCCTTCCTTACCCTCAAAAAAACGTATCTTTGGCTGTACGGCGTGTGTTTGTGCCACTAGCTCAGAAAGGTTTTTATCAAGCAGGTTCTTCCCTATCTCAAGTCGCTCAATATGGTCACCGAGTATATGACTCACTTGTCGCACGTCCCCTGCACCAAAAAAAGTTTTACCGTCTATGTCTCGCTCCACAACAAGATTATGTTTTTTAAGCAACTTTATCTGATCATACACTGACGGTCGAGTAATACCCGTCCGCTCAGCAAGTAGTCGTGCTGTCGTCTCACCGTGTTGTAAAAGCGACACGTATACCAAGCGTGCCGACTCAGCTATTCCTAGCTCTTCAAGTATTCCATCGATTATATCCATAGAGTGAGTATACACCCTTTTTGTCGAATGTCGACGACAGAAAGCACCCTTCCCTGTTTTTTCGTACTGTGCACGTAGATCAAGCACATTCACAACGAGAGCCATAAGGACTCTCTCAAAAAAACAGGAGGTTCACATGAACTCACAAGAAAGTACTTCTTTACCAAACGTCGATGTTGCAAAAACCGTTACTGCTGTTGCAAACCTTACAAACCCACATGCCAAAAGAATTATTGATCGTTCACAGTCAATCAGCGACACTTTTGTAAAAAAGATTATCGCGCAGTCAGTTTTCACTTGGGAAGGACGCAAACCTGCTCCAGCCTTGGATGACAACTTTAACTTTCAAGGTACCGATCTAGACTTGTTATCGTTTATGGTTCCCATGATGGTTCGTGGTGCGGTGATAGAAATCCCCGAGTACCAAAACAGACGAAAGGTTGTACGCCGTGAAGGTGAAAGAAAGATTGGAGCAAGTCAGTTTGGTAACATTACTGGCCTTACTTCAAACGCAGATGTTCACTCTTTCTCAGTACGCATCTTTGACCGCTCGATTGTCGTAACAGACGCGGACACAGAAAAAGAAAGTGTAGGCGCTCATCGCAACTACATGCTCGTTGACTGTGACGGTCATTGGTACGACGGTTGGAACAAGATTGTATGGGATCCGACGCGAAAGGAAAATGCCTTTTTGGCAGACAACAAGCTTTGGACCGGAAACAGTGTCGTCTTTCAACACTACGTACATCCAAACCGTAAGCAGAGCATCTTTGGTGCTCCCTACCTACTTCTTAAAATGCTTGCTGAACGTCTTACTGACGAAGCAACGTTTTATCGCAAAGAAGTAAAACGTCTCGAAGCCTTAGGTTTTTCTTTACCAAAAGGTGAAAAGAAGTCGTACGTACCACCAATTTCTGAAGGAGCTACCAAAAAGGTACAAGTACAGGTTATGGAAACTGCTCTTGATGGCGCTGACTTTATTGGCGAGTATGCGCAGGTAGAAAACAGCGACGCTGGACTGCTCAAAGCATATCGACATCAAAAGCATCTTACCTATACCTTGAAACCACTCGTGCAGTTTGTGGTACGTGCTGATGAAGTTGCATACTTCAAGTACGGCTGTAGTGACGACTTTGTGGCGTCATGGATACAAGGTATTACTTGGAAAGACGGCTACCGTGTTCCTCGTGGTAAGGTTGATTGGAAACGACTTGAGTTTTCACCACTGCTTTCACTTCGTTATAGAGTAAAAGAAGTTACCCAAACCGTATCTGCCTCCTGATACACGCCTGAGAGCACACACGCTCTCCCCGACTCAGCACCCCTGAGTCGGTTTTTATTTTCTAACTCGTCTTTCTTTCTACTTTACAAAATTTATAACTTTACAAACTTTCAACTTTTTAACTCGTTTTCTCGTTACTCAGAACTCGGTAACTCGCCTCGAAGCCGAACAGGACCATGGTATGTTCACTGAACATACCAGGTTTCCATAAAAATCAGTTCGAGTCCTACATACCCCGCCAGTTAGAGCTAGCACGAGACGCATTAGAAATGATGTGTTTTGTATATGCTATACTAAATTTATATAAACAAGAAAGCCAATATGGAAAAAGAAACAATGTATAAAGGCTATAAAATCTGTGTAGACATACACAATCGACTGGAGAATCATTGCTCAGTCGCGTGGGAAGTAATGCAAAAAACCAATAATGGGTGGGATGGTGTTGTTAAGTTTATTGAAAATATTGATAAAGAAATTTCAGATGAAGAAGCTTTACGTTTTGGCACTTCTCATGCACAGAAATATATTGAAGAAAAACTATAGACCAACTTCTTTCATTACAACTATAATCAAGTCGAAAATTTCTTGAATGTTAGCTTCCTCAATTTCCTTTCGAGAAGCTATATGAAAAAGTGAATGAGCTTTGTTATTAGCGTCACTTTTAAATGGTGTAGTTTTTTGTTTTATGCGCTCAATCACCTTTCCGCCAGAAATAGAGAACTCCGTACGTTTTTTATATAGATTATCCAAAACAACACTGAAATCCAAGTTCCTTCGACTCTTGGTATCTTCAAAAAGACTCTTGTTTTCCGGAAACTTATTTTTAAGTATCTGAACTATTAGGTTTTCCATCACTTTCCTACAGAGAATAAACGTAGCTGTGTAACAAGCAGCATGATATGTGTCATTTATTTCTTGTATGTGTCTTTTAACAAAGCAATCTTCGGAATGAAAATTCAAGATCGGTTCCGATTTAACTTTTTTATTTTGCACACTATATACTCGTGAAGTTACTGTTGATGAAGTAACAGTATTTATAACCGTAGCTAAAGTCCTTTTATCTTCATCGTTTAAAAAACGCATTATTGATTTATTCTTCCGTCTAGCAAACATCTGAGCTGCGGCCGCAGGTGTAAGTTGAGGATGTTCAAGTTTTATTTCAGAAATACGTGCGGCCAATGAACCTTTAGTTAAACCGAGAACCTCAATAAGATGTTCACGGATCTCACTTTCCAACCTTTTTCCCATATCGTTTTATGGCCTTATTAATAACTTTTGCCACTGCATCAATTTCTGCTTGATCACCACCAAGTAATTCTCGTATTTCTTTGTTACTCATATCAATCTGACGGGCGTGTAATACAAACAATACTTGAACTGCTTTGCATAACTTTTCTTCAAGAGTAAGAACTACTCGTTTTTTATTTTTTGCCATTGTTCTCTTTTAAAGACTTAACCCCTTTTACTAGTTTGTTAACTTTTCCTACCGACATACTTAGACTTACAGCTACATCAGGTTGTGTTGCCCCACCTTTATACATCTCCACTGCAATCAAATGTTCTATAAGGTTTGCAACTTTCTGAAGTTTTAATTCAAGAGCTTGCAGTGAATATTGTTGTTTGTTTTCCATAATTATTTTTTATTTTTATTACTTTTAATACGACTCTTTGTTACATTTACTGTATTTGTTGAGGTATTTAATATTTCTGCTATTTCTATAGGTGACAAACCAAATCGATCCAACATTTCAATGTTTTCGGTCGCCGTTGCTTTACTATTCATTGATACTAAATTTAATGCAATTATTACGCCGAGTTTTTTTGAAATAGATTCTAAAAGTTTATTTGTGTCCATGTATGTATTGATAATTAATCATATTAATATATAAACATAATATTCCATTGTTTATATATGTCAAATACCTTTTGTTAATTTAATTACTTTCACAGTACACAATGCATGTTGTAAATAAAGACTATAATATTTGTAAATGATAAGCTGGTATATTAACAAAGTTATTGGGGACGGGTACAATAATTTCCTACTTTTCATGCTCTAGTATTTGAGAAACGAAATCTAACACCCTTTCCAAACTACTTCCCCTTCTAATTATTATCGGACGAACAAAATAGCTATTTTGTTTTAGCCCAATCCCGTTAGAGTATTAATGAGGTCCGACCTCCTTAATAATCTTTGAATAGAAATAGGGTAAGCCAAGTATTCCCCTCCTTTCAAGTAGATTTGTATAATTTTAAAAACAGTACTTTAGTACACGACCGTGTGTTAATGTGATGATTTGAAAAAAACCTATAAAGACTAAAGACCTGAACGATTGTGCAGGTCTTTGTACTGAAGAACTTTTGTTAACGTTTGATAAGGTTGCATAGTTTACCAGGTATGTACGAGGCAATAAGCAACAACAATCCTCCAATTGCCCGGGGAAAAAACCAGGCACCTATTTCTCGAGTGGCAGCACCGTTAGCTGCAACAGAAGACAGATAATATACCGTTAACAAAATTAGAAATAGACTTGAAAACAAACACATAGCTAAACACGCATACGTGACACGCTTCAGAAAAGTTTCTAAGGTCATTTTTTTCTCCTTTGACTAGATTGTTCTTTTCTCATTGAAAAGTTTCCAAAACCACATCTGTCACAGAATCTATCAGAAATATATAATTTGTAAATCGAACCCAGGTGCCGAAGGGTCAGCCACCCTTTCCAAACTATTTCTCCTCCTTATGTTTAGGAGGTCCGACCTCCTAAATTCTCCTCCCGATCCCGTTAGAGTATTAATGAGGTCCGACCTCATTAATATTATCTACTGTGCAAAGCAAAAGCGACGTAAAAATAGAACGTCATCTTTGTTTTAGGTCTCTAACGGGGCCAATCCTCAACAACCAGTTTACCCGCACACCAAGTCTACTCTTGTGCCTACGGCACGTACTGCTTTGCAGTACTAGAGTAGATTTAGTTTGCGGGCTTGTTCCCCGACTTTCGCACCGTTAGTTTTTGTCGCTCTTTCCAATTCAATTCTTTCATTTACTACCGTGGTGGTCAATAAACCCTTCCTAAATGTCATCAAACCAACAAAATATAAATCTATTCGCAAACCGCTGTTGAGATTAATTTATAAAGCATGTCTTTTGAATTCGAAGTTTTATTGGATGCAAAAAATGTTATGTAATTGCAACTAGCAACACCTACAATTAATTCCAGTCCACCCTCAACGTTAGCATCAACACTAGCTTCATACGCTTTTGCTTTTTTTCCTGATACATAGACATCTGAAATCGGTTTAAGGGTTACACCATCTTGTTCAATTCCATGTTCTATATATGTCGCCGTAAACTCATACTCATCACCAAACACATTCACATACCCAAACTTGTCAGTATCATTGTCATTCTTTTTAAAGATGTCCCAACTTACTGGATACGCAAAGCCAAATCGTTTTTCTTCGTTTGTGTAGGTTGTCCAACCTGCAGGAATATTTGTTACCACTATTGGTTTAACTGCTTGACTTGTTGTTGCAGGTAGAGTTTCTTTTTCACCAATACTGTTGTCATCAATAATTTTTATACTTCCAACAACAGTATCAAATATTTTTTCAAATTTTGTTGTCGATGCTGTTTCTTCCCTTATTGAAGTAATTAATAATATTCTTCCTTCTTGTTGTATATATGCGGCGTAATACAATTTTCTTGTTCCAGAATTTTTATCTATATATGTTGATTTGGTAGAAAGTGCGTTGTGTGCTCCGATTGATATATACTTTTTTTCTACTATTTGTTTGTTGTTAACATCATCAGAAAAATATTCATCCACATCTTTTGATGTAGGGTAAGATTCAATACTAATAAATTCATCAGGATAGGCACCTGGCGCGAGGATTCCATTTGCTATAAAACCTGAGTCACTAGACATTAATAAGCCATTTGTGGTAGGTCGATTATACCAGTCCGATGGATGATTAGTAACTATAAAGCCATTTTTCTGACTCCCATACGTGTTCCAGTATGCCATTGTATCATCAGTAATTATGATATGAACTCGGCCGTCAGTAGATAAGTATTTATCTGCCACCTTACTACAATCTCCAGGCACAAAAATGATTTCACCAGGAACAGATTCAAATTTTCCATTCGAGTTACACCCTCTTGCAGGAACCTCAACAGGTTCTGTTTTCAGTATTCTTTTAAGAATTTTTGAATCTAGAGGTAGAAAATCAAAGTATATAGAAAGTCCTTCAGCACTATTCACTTTGCTAATAAAAAGAAATCCTTGATTTGCTTTATCGTTTAATACTCCATCACCACTCCTATAAGTTTTATTTTCAATAACTTTTATCACTTTGGCACTGGAATCTAGAAGCACATAAGGACCTGTGGGTCCGTCTTGAAAAACCCAATAATCAAATGATTCATTCACAGCACGAAATATATAGTTCGGATTTCCAGTTTCATATGCTTTAGCACTCATACTAACCAGATCAACTAAGTACATCGTGCGATAATTTTCGCTTATTAAAAATGAATTTTCATCCACCCATTTTTCAAAAGAACTATTTTTACCAGATTCAAAACTGCAATATATAGTCTTGAATCCCAAAATAGATGTGACATCAATTAATTTTCCATCAGTATCAGTAACGTCGTATAGGCATACATTTTTATCTTGAATCCAATGCGCATTAAAGGAAAGACTACCATTTGGAGATGGGTAGTATTGTGTTTCAAGCAAGGACGAATCGAGAGGAGTTATTTCAGCAGGATTGTTTAAATCTTCAATAACGCGAATACGCTGATTAGGTCTATTCATATACATGAAAGACAGTACGGCAATTATTCCAAGCAGAATCCCCCACACTATTCTCTCAACCACTTCTGGGTTCATGTTTTTATATTTGTACATGCTTAAAATTTTAAACTTAAGTTCACAAAAACATAGTAACAGATATTTATATAAATATTCAAAGAACTAGTGTATAGAGACGGGTATAATTTATTTAATAGATGCAGGTTGGGACATTTAGGGCAGGCTTATAACATTACACCCCAGTACCAGAGCAGAGCTTCGGGGCATGCTTTACGAACTTTCGACTTTATGAACTTTTAACTTTTTAACTCGCAATTCGCTAACTCGTTACTCAGAACTCACAAACTCGTTCCTCGTTTACACAAACGTCTCCGGTATCGGGTGGTGTTTTGCAAGGGTTTGTATTTCAGTGTGAATTTCTTTTTTCTTAATAGCGTCATCTTTGTGCTCCATAGCGTCAATCATGAGGTGTGCTACACGAGCTGAGTCCTCTTCGGTAAAACCACGTGTTGTCATAGCGGGTGTACCAAAGCGAATACCAGAAGGATTCATCGGCTTACGGATATCGTCAGCTATCACGTTCTTGTTGACGGTGATACCCACCTCATCAAGTACCGCTTCCGCTTCCGCTCCCCCGATATTCAGCGAGCCAAAAACGTCCGCGAGAATGAGGTGATTGCTCGTCCCTCCTCCTATCATGCGCACGCCTCGCTCTTCCAATACACGTTCCATTGCCTTTGCGTTTTTCAAAATCTGCTCCGCATACACCTTGAATGATGGTTGAAGTGCTTCACCAAATGCTACAGCCTTTGCAGCGATGTTGTTCATATGTGGACCACCCTGTAGCCCTGGGAAAATAGTCTTGTCTATTTTCTTTGCAATCTCCTCATCTTCTCGTACCATAATCATACCTCCACGGGGACCACGGAGTGTTTTGTGGGTCGTCGTCGTCATAAGGTCAAACCCAGCTTCAAAAGGGTTCTTTGCCACACCTCCTGCTATGAGTCCTGCGATGTGTGCAATGTCTGCCATAACGAGCGCCCCTACTTCGCGACCAATAGCAACAAACTTCTCATAATCGAGTTCACGGGAGTATGCACTAAAGCCAGCCAGGATAAGCTTTGGTTTTTCCTTTTTTGCGACCTTGAGCATCTCATCATAATCTATTTCCCCTGTCTCCACTTCCTTCATCTTGTACCGTACAAAGTTGAATATTTTGGTTATCGCTGTTACAGGGTGGCCGTGCGTAAGGTGTCCACCATGAGTAAGATCCATTCCAAGAACAGTGTCCCCCGGCTCAAGGAGTGCGAAGTATGTTCCAATGTTTGCTGGTGCGCCCGAGAGTGGCTGTACATTTACATACGAACATCTAAAAAGCTCCTTTGCCCGCTCTATCGCAAGTGTCTCTACGACGTCGGTGTATGTTTGCCCACCGTAGTAGCGCTTCCCCGGATACCCTTCTGAGTATTTGTTGGTAAACACTGAACCGAGAGCTTCGAGTACCGGACGCGACACATAGTTCTCACTTGGAATCAGTTCCAACCCTTCTGCCTCTCGTCGCTCCTCTCCCAAGAGTGCGTCATGTATCATTTTGTCTTGCTTTGCTAAAAAAGGATACTCCATGTATTTCTGTATTAAATCGTATAAAAAATTTGAAAAGTATTTATAGAACTTACGTAACGGATGCAGTTCGCGCCGTTTCCGTAAGTTCTACCATATTATATAGTACGCCTATTTACCCGTACTCCCAAAAGCGCCCGCACCACGGGAAGATACCGAGAGTTCTTCAACCTCCACAAGCTCCACGGTTTCTATTTTTTGCAGTACCATTTGTGCTACTTTATGGTTCTTTTCTATGGTATACGGAACGTCACTCAGATTAACAACCCCCACCTGCACCTCACCTCGATACCCTGCATCAATAACACCACCAAGCGTTTTTAACCCATGCTTGTGAGACAGCCCACTCTTATCCCATATGAACATGGCATAACCCTCTGGTATTTCAAACGCGACACCTGTGCCCACCTGCACCCGTTCTCCGGGGGCTATCGTGACTTCGTGCGCGGCAAACAAGTCGCATGCCGCATCCCCCGCATGTCCATATGTGGGAAGTTTTACTGTGGAATCAATCCTGAGTACTTTCAAGGGTAATGTCATGTGAGTATATGATACTATTATACATAACGAGTCTCACTATTGACGACCTTACCAGCTTAGTACAGAAACAACATACCTACCTATGATTACCTACAAACCACTACACGAGAGAACACCGGATACACAGTACCAAGACTTACTTCGACGCATCCTTACTACAGGAAGAAGAATTCACCCTATACATGGAGAAGACGCACTTATGGTTTTGGGAGCACAACTCCGTTTCGATATGCGTAATGGATTTCCATTGCAACCCATTCGCGACAACACCAAATCATTTCCCGGAGCACTAGGAGAACTTATCGGTTTTTTACATGGTGCTCGGACACTTGAGTCGCTCAAGGAGTACGGTTGCCCTGCAGTCTTTTGGGAGAAATGGGTTACGAAAGAAAAATGTGAGGTCTTTGACCTTCCTGAACATGACCTCGGTGACGGTTCGTACGGCGCAGCATGGACAAGCTTTCCCCAAGCCGACGGAACACCCTTTAATCAAGTTGAGCACCTTATCAAGCAAATTATGGAACGTCCCTATCTCCGCACCCACTTCCTTTCACCTTGGATTCCGTTCTACGCTCTTCAACACAGTGAATTAAAACGCAAAGTAGTAGTCGCTCCCTGCCACGGCTGGGTACATGTCCTCGCTTTTCCTGAAACAAAGGAACTATCACTGCATCATTTTCAACGAAGCGGTGACGTCCCTGTCGGCGTAGTCCTCAACATGATTGAGTACGCGGCTCTTGGTATGCTTATCGCTCGTGAAATCGGATACACCTTTGTAGAGTATGTACACACTATTTCCGATGCACACCTCTATGAAAGTCAGATTCCTTTTGTTGAAGAGCTTTTGAAACGAGAACCTCGTCCTTTCCCTACTGTTACGCTGGATGAAAAAATCACTACTGTTTTAGACGCTCGACGAGAACACTTTACGCTCACAGACTATAATCCGCATCCGCATATGATTATCCCAACTCCAATTTAAGAGTATGACGAAGGAAGACAAAAAACATGTAAATCTCGACCACGCGCGACAGGCGCACCAAATAGCGGTAATGAAAAAAATTGTCGCAGATAATAAATGTCCCTTCTGTGTGGAAAATTTAATGCAGTACCACACAAACCCGATACTCAAAGAAAGTGAACACTGGATTTTGACAGAAAACCTTGCTCCGTATGATGGCGTGAAAAAACACTACCTCCTTATTTCTAAAAAGCATTGCACTGGTTTCTGGGAATTATCACCTGAAGCACAAGTTAATTTGTTTGAAATGTTTAACCACGTGCGAATAGATGATGCTATGGCGGGTGGCACGATAGTCATGCGTTGGGGTGACACAGGGTACAATGGTGCCACCGTTACCCACCTCCATGCTCAGCTCATTTTTGGAGCCTCTCGAGAAGAAGGAGGTGAAAAGATACTTACTGCACTTGGGTATAAAAGTAAAAAGTTATAAAGTTCATAAAGTAGAAAGTAACAAGTAAACCCCGTAACAACGGGGTTTACTTGTTACTTTTATGAACTTGAAACTTTGCACTTTTAACTTTCAACATTAAACTTTCAACTTTCTTGTACCAGCACCACTTCTATCTTGTACGCTTTGAAAATATCCTCAGCATCAAGCATGGAGTACCCATCTTTGTAGTACACTTTTACTACACCCGCTTCCGCAAGGAGGCGGGCGCAGTTTGCACATGGAAATGTGGTTGCATACACTTCCGCACCCTTAAGACTTACTCCATCTCTGGCAGCCTGTGCCACGATACTCGCTTCACTGTGTAGCGATGTATAAATCTCTGAATGTTCTCCTGCGTCAAAGTTATCTCGTGGATTACCTGCCGCAAAGAGATTGTAGTCTGTGGGAAGATATTTAATGTGTCCTGTGTAGAGTACCTTTCCTTCACTTACCGCCACCGAACCTATCTGACGCCACCAATCAGCACTCTTCTGCGCCTCGTTCTTTGCAATCTGCATGAACTTTTTATCTAGCTCTTTTGTTGAAATAACACAATCTGGTGCAACAACAGTTTCCCGCAACGTAATAGGTTTGTCCCAGCGCAAAAATACGTTCTCGTACGTTACAGGGCAATCTGAAAAATACTTGGACGCAAGTTCATGACTTATCTCTTCATCGGGCATGATAATAGTTGCCTTTTCCTTTTGTAGTTTTTCCATTACCTCTTTCGTCAACACTTCTACATGTTCGAAAATCTCAAGCCCTTGTACCGCACGGACCATATCCGAGACTGACAATTGCCGGAGGTCCCGTATCAATCGTGGAAATTCTTCGGAGACAAACTCAGGCCCCACAAGGTATATCGTTCCCCCATGCTTTTTGAAAAGTTTCGCGTACCCTTCATGGAGGACGGGAACGTATGCAACAAGGTGGTTCATTCTGGTTTTCTAAAATTATTAAGCGTATGCAAAACCACCTCGGGAATTTTCTGCGTAAGCTCGCGAGCAAGTTCATCGGCACCCTCAATAGTGAAGAATCTGATACGCGCAGTTGTACTCGTCGGAGCCTGTTGTGGCAAGGTGACTATTTCTTCGCAGTACTTTTTGTAGGCAAGTACATCTTTCTTCGGAAAGTCCTTTGTCGAAAGTGAGGTTACCAAGACATGGGGACGTACGACACGTATCAACTCGCCTATCTCTACCCCTACATCTCGCTGAGTCAGAATCGTTACATGGCGCAAATGTGCGAGCATGTTGATTCTTTCCTGAAACGGTACGACAGGACGATTGGGACCTTTCCGTACCCGAGTAAACTCGTCAGTGTCTACGCCAACGATAAGCACATCCCCATAGGTCAGGGCTTTCTCCAGATATTTTGCATGACCAACATGCAGAAGGTCGTAGACACCTTGTGTGAGCACCACACGCAGGCCTTGTTGTTTGAGATCCTCAACGACTAACTCAAGCTCATCATAATCGCCAATATACCTATCCTGTGTGTGGGAATACCGACTCAGAATTTTTTCTATATTTACCGAGTGCCCTTTTTTGATTTTTGTACTCGTTCGCATGATTTCCGTAACTTTATAGGTAGAGTATATCGCCACTTTTTACTACCTCCAACAAAGACATGCACCGTATAAAGTGGTATAAAACAACTATGAAAACACCTATCATTAGCCTAGTCGTAGCCATGAGCAAGCAGACGCGGGCTATAGGAAAAAATAATGACCTACTTTGGAAAATCCCACGTGATTTGAAACACTTCAAGGAGGTAACATGGGGGCACCCTATGATTATGGGACGTGCAACATTTGACTCGATAGGTAGAGCACTTCCCAACAGAACCTCGATTGTCATTACACGAAACAAAGAGTGGACACACGATGGAGTACTGGTGTGTCATTCGCTTGAGGAGGCGTTGGAGAAAGCAAAGGAACTTGATACCGAAGAAATCACTATCATCGGTGGAGGTGAAATATTTGCCCTTGCGCTTCCCTACGCCACGCGTATTTACCTCACGCTCGTGGACGATGAGATCGACGGAGATGTATACTTTCCTGCCTACGATGCAAGTCAGTTTAGAGAAATAGCTCGTGAGGATGGTGAATTTGAAGGGATTCGGTTTTCCATCGTAACGATGGATAAAGTAGCGAGTTACGAGTTACCGAGTAACGAGTAACGAGTAACGAGTTACCGCACTTTCGACTTTATAACATTATGAACTTTATAAACTTTCAACTTTTTTTAAAATTACTGTAGAGATTTTGCAAAGAGCATGATTTTTATGTTGACTCAATCGTCTCGTGTATGGCACAAATATCAGTAGAATTACACAGAAGAGACAGTTCAGGGCGTCCGAACAAAATAGAACGAGTTGTATGAATAATACTACGAGAGATATTTTGTGACGGACAACGATGAAGTGTGCCGTATGTGTAAATCCTACAAGTACATGGCGTGTGAGAAGGGTGCGGGCAACTCGGCAGTCTTCTTCAAGAGGCTGGTTTCCATTTCCAAGGGTAGCCTGCCCTTCTCACAATTCGTGTATATATTTCTGCTTTAAAAAAATTATTCTTTTCATGTATCAATTCACAACATTTCATGAACATAGGCATATCAAATACACACCTATAACTGCACCACAAAAATCCGAACAAAAATAGTTCGGACTTTTTTTATCTTCATTTCAGCTTCATGCCTTCTTGGTATTGTTCCCACATATTTCATCACTCATCACTGCAGAGTACACGAGACAATCCTGGAAACATTATTTCGTGTGGGCTGTAGGTAACACCACGCTGAGTGATTACAGCCTGCTATTTGGTCGATACTCCGCTTTACCAAGCGGTACCTATTAAAAACCTTTTTCTATCACTACTACGGTATAGATAGAAAAAGTCAAAAATCATTACAAAAAAAATTAACATAACTAACATGACTACAAAAAAAAGTTTGAATAAAGTAGCAGCAACTGCACTTATTCCTGCTCTTGCACTCGGTATCTTTACCGCACCTGCAATGGCATTTGGCGCTTTTACAACAAACGTCGACGTAGACAACACAAATGACTCGTACGTAGAAAACACATTTTCTGTCCGAGCAAACACCGGAGATAACACTGCAAACGGAGGAATGGGAAGAATGGGTGGCAGGAGTGGCAACAGTGGAAGCAACGCTGGTGACGGAGGTGAAGCTGGTGACGGAGGTGACGGAGGTGACGCTACAGCTGGAGACGGTGCTGCAGCCCTTGCTGAAAGTGGCTACGGAGCACAAGGCGGTAACGGAGGTATGGGAGGCAACACAGGTGATACGGGTAACGGAGGTAACGGAGGTAACGGAGGTATGGGTGGTTCTATTACCACAGGAGATGCATTTGCAACAGTACTCATTGACAGTGACATAAACGACAACCTTACAGAAGTAACTATAACTCCTGAGAGCGATATGTACGATGAGGCTTTCGAGTCTGCAGACAACTACTACGAGCGACATCTTGCAGAATGGTCACAAGAGTCTGATGAATGGGCTACGGATGGACTACTCACTGACACAAGTGGAAGTAGCTTCGAAGAAGAATCTAGCAGTGATGACCTAATAGACGACAATCACTGGGAGATGTACACCAAAACATACGTACCTGTTGAGACAAACGTAGATGTAAACAATGACAACTCAGATGAGGAATACAACTCTGGTGAAGTCGAAGCTGAAACTGGAAACAACACTACAAACGGCGGTGACGGCGAAGAAGGTGGAGAGAGTGGAACCAGTGGTGAAGACGCAGGTGACGGTGGAGACGGAGGCGAAGGTGGAGAAGGGGGTGACGCTGACGCTGACGGATGGGGTGACGCAATGGCTACTGCACATGACGGTGGTGCAGGAGGTGACGGAGCTGAAGGTGGCGACACTGGTTCAACTGGTGATGCTGGCGATGCTGGTCACGGAGCTGAAGGTGGCGTAATCGTTACAGGACTTGCTGACTCATATGCAAGTGTTGTGCGAGTAGCGAACCGAAACGTAACACGAATTACTCGGTAATGTTTCGAGCTGGGGAGGGAAAAATATCTATTATTTTTCCCCTTCCACTAAGGTCTCCACACTTTAGTTTACGTTGAGACCTTACGGAGGGTAATTCGAACACAAGTACCATGCAAGGACATTATATATTCACAGCAGCGACAATAGCTCTACTAGTGCTCACTGCTCTCTGTGTTTATTCACCTGCAGAGGCAGGAAGTGTACAGAACAACTTCACGGTTCGAGCAGGGAGCGGTGGCAATACGGCAGAGGATGGTGAGATTGTAACAGGAGAAACAAAATCTTCTGTCGATATCAAAACCACAGTAGACGGTGAAGTCGTTGAAGAAATTCACGAAACATCTACCGACGGATACCTGCGCATTGAAAGTACGGTCATAAGCAACAACCAGAAATCATTTGCAACAACCACAGTAGAGGCACGTACTACACAAAACGCGAGTGGTACAAACACATTTACCGATGAACCTGTTGTCTACACGACATCACCATCAACCATTATCACCTTAACAGAGACATCCAATGAAAGTTCGACAGAGTTTGAAAGTACCGAACACACTTCCTTCTTTGCTCGCCTATTCACAAGAATCTCTACCACATTTACGTATGTACTATCTAGACTATTTTCATAAAAAACGAATTGCGGTACGTCTACGCATGGGCTTTGTAGTCCTTTTGTTCGGACTCCTTGCACTCAGTGGGACTACACAGTTTTATGTTCATGCACAAAACTCCGAGGAACAAACTCTAGAAACGGTTGAGCAACCAGAAGAAACAGCGTCTACCACACAGGACGGTGATCAAGGTGAAGCCACCGCAAATACAGAAGATGCAGTCACTGGTGGTGAAGACGGTGAACTACCTGAAGCAGAAGGAGATGTACTTGTCGACACAGGAAACGCAACATCTGAACTCACAAGTACAACGACACAAAACACCAACGAAACAGATGCTACAGTTGCAACAGGCACAGCAACAGGCACCTCTGAAACGACCGTCACCAACAACAACGATGCAGAAGTGGATTTTGGAGGAGAGGTAACGGCTGAAACTGGTTCTAATACCGCAACCACAAGTAGTGGTTCTGCCACGATACATACTGGCGATGCGGTCAGTAGTACTAATGTGGTCAATGTCATCAACACAAATATTTTTAACTCAACAGGACTGTTCTACTTTTTGAATATGCTCCTCGGAAACATCTCACTTGATATGCGCAACTGGTTCTCAGTACTCACGGGAGACACGCCTGTAGAAGGAGGTTGTGTCCTAGGCGAGGAATGTCCAGACAGTGAGACAACCGTGACCATCACCAACACGAATAATGCCGTGGTGAACAATGATGTCACGGTGACTGCAAACACGGGAGACAACGGTGCGAGCGCAAGTGCCGGAGACGCATCAGTCCACACCGGAGATGCTTATGCATCGGCAAACGTACTTAACCTCGTGAATACCAATATCACCGACAGCAACTATCTCCTCATGACTGTCAACAACTTCGACGCTGGTACAGGTAACATTATCTTCCCTGGCGCTGACTGGTTTAACGAACTGCTCGCACAAGGGAGCAACCCTGCAGTGGGTAGTCAGACGACCGTAACCAACAACAATACTTCAAACATTACTTCCTCTACCACGGTGGGGGCCGACACTGGAGGAAATACCGCTTCAGGATCACAAGCTTCTATTGAAACAGGTAACGCTGTTTCAAACGCAACCGTAGTAAACAAGGTGAATCAAAATATCTTTGGCAATTCCCTTTCCCTTCTCTTCCGCATTCATGGTGACTGGGCAGGTGAAATCTTTGGCCTCCCTCAAGGTATGAGCTGGCGAGAAACAGCCGATGGAGTCGAGATTTTCTTTGATGAGTCAGGATTCGCTACCACCCCAGCGGGAAGTACCGACAACCTTACTGTTACCAACAACAATACTGCGGAAATTAACAATAACGTGTCAGTATTTGCGCTCACTGGCGATAACGAAGTAGCAGCTGATGGTGACGCCACGATAAAAACAGGCGATGCAACCGCTGCCGCAAACATAGTGAACGTGGTAAACACAAATGTCCTCGGTCGCAACTGGGTACTCGCTATTTTTAACATCTTTGGAGACTGGAGTGGTAACATCACCTTTGGGCAGCCAGACCTCTGGGTAGGTACGCGTGCGCTTGACTCAGGGGCGCTTCAAGGTGGTTCATGCTTCTCGTATGAGGTAACCATCAACAACCTAGGTGACGGTGATGCGAGCGATGTTATATTGAGCGGTGTCTACAACAAAAATCAACAAACAATTGAAATATCTGCAGGTAACGGCACGAGCACAGGTAGTCAGCTACGGTATAACGTTGGCGACCTTGATGCGGGAGATACTTCTGTAGTTATTCTTCCTGTCTGTCTCTCCGGTTCGGTATCTCCACAAACTACCGTTACCACAGAATTTGAAGTAGATAGTGAGGAAGAAGACGCAGATGAAGCAAACAACCGTGAGGTTATCGGTGTCACCACACTCGGCTATGTAGGTGGTGGAGCACTGCGACTTGGACCAGCAAAACTCACTATTACAAAAACCGCCGATCAAGAGACCGTACTCGCGTCTAGCTCCGTCACGTATGAAATAACTATTACCAACAAGGGCGACCCCGTCTACAATGCACTGTTGATTGATACCATTTATGATGAGGCGGGCAAACCGGTGCATGAGCAGAGATGGGGGCTTGATGTCATTAAAAGTCACGAAACTATCGTAGTTTCCTACGACGCGTTCTTTAATGGGTCTACCACCCCTGGAGTGTACACCAACAAAGCATTTATCTCGGGCACTGACAGACATCCCGACTACGAGCACAGTCTTGGAAATGCCGTAGACTCCCCTGTCGCTTCGGTAGCAGTGCGTGTAAGTGCTAATGAAGAAGAGGTAACACCAAAAGTGTGCTCACCTCTCCTTACGACATACATTAAGTACCTCGATGAGAATAACAATCCTCAAGAAGTTGGAAAGTTGCAATTCTTCTTGCGAACCATTGAGGGATTTAAGAACCTCACCATAAACAACACGTATGACGAGGATACCTACAATGCTGTCCGCGACTTCCAAGTGCGCTATGCAGATACAGTACTCGCACCATGGGGCATGACGACTCCATCAGGATACGTATACTTCACAACACAGAAAAAAATCAATGAGATATGGTGCAGTGACTTAGACTTCTCTCTTACTGATGAACAGAAAAACGAAATAGAAGAATTTAAAACTCGTACGCGAAACTTCATAGAAAGAAGAATCGACATTCCCGAGGAAGAATTTGAACGGTTTGGTGTAGCCCCTACTGAGACCGAACCTTCGACACACATCGCCGTGGCTGTAGAGTCAGAACCTATACGCGATGAGGACGTAACACCTCCTACACCGAAACCAACACAGGTGGCTGCGGTAAGTGAGTCATTCGCTTCACCATCGACACGAGGTCTCTGGAGTACTGTACGTAACCGAATCACCTCTTCATTCTCCTGGCTACCGTTCTAAGCTTTACACAATTTCTAAGAAAATAAATTACAGTATTAATACTAGATTAATACTGTAATTCTTTATCCTCTAGTTTTCAGAAACTTATACACAAGGTGCCCACAGCTTATAAACAGCTTACCTCCCCTTCAAAAGGGCGTATCGTATGAGTAACCCGATACTAAGTACACCTAGGGGAATACTTGAACATGACCAACCAACGGTAAGTGTGAGGAGAAGTGCGAGTATGAGTGCGCCAAGCATGGCCTGCATCGTCCGCGTCAACGGAAAAGACACGGTTACAAAAAGAAGTGCGAAACCAACGAACATCCATACCCACCAGACCGTACCACATGCCTTAAGAGATACGACATCTCCAAGAGCAGTAAATACGTTTGCCAGTTGCATGACACTGTCTTCTTCCTGAGGTTGATCCCCTTCTTCTTCAATTACTTCTTCTGCAACTTCTTTCTCATCTGAAACTTTTTCAGTCTGTAGTGGTTGTCCTTTTGAATAAAAGAGCAGTTCATCTGAAAGTACCCACATATCATCGTTTGATACTCGACTGGCAACACGACAATAGTGCGGACCGGGTACTAAATGCGTAAGCGGAACACGATGCTCTCTAGTACTACTAATCACTACTTTGGTACTCCATTCATATCCAAAGTGCGGAGCATCACGATCAAGTTCTTTTGAGGTCAGACTACACACAACGAGACCCTGTGCAGGAAGATTCGTGTTCCATACTATTTCTGCCATTCCCGCCGGAGTATCTACTTTTTTAGCTTGTAGGTCCGCAAGTTGGAGATCTGTTTCTACACGCCGCACCACAGATGGTTCTTTCGAATCTTGTGTCGTTACTTCTATCTCAGGTGCTCTCGGTGCAGTATCGGTACTACTTTCTGGTTCACGCTCAGTATCACAGTTCAGGCACCGTCCCCCACCAGATCCTTGTGTATCTGATATTTCTTTCGTACATTCACCCCGCAAGCTCACATACCCAGGAGGGATAACGCTCTGCACACCTTCAATATTTGAGCATACATCAGTCACTTCTTCTTCAAGAATAATCACGGTAGTCGTAGCGACATTACCGTATACAGCTCCATCAAACGCAGTAAACTGAAAAGAGTCATTCCCTACAAAACCAGTCGTAGGTGTATATACAACCTTGTTCCCCGCAATCGCACTCTGTGTTCCGTGAACCGGAGGTGTCGTAATAGAATAGGTAAGCGTGTCACCGTCACTATCAGTGAGTTCACCCAGTAACACCTCAATAGATGTGTCGATCTGTGTTGTCACAGAGATATCCGTACTATAGGGAGAGGTGTTTTTCACTTCCGACTCATAGTTACCAAAGTTGCGTTCACTTTTATTTCCGTTACTCGTCATTGCCACATCATAGCTACCATCCTCCATTCCTCCGGTTCCTGTATCTCCTGCGGTTGGGTCTGTACGCACCCACCCTTTTTTTACCAACTCTCGAATGGTGTACGTCCCAGGTCCGAGATTAGAAAATAAGTACCTTCCGTCCACACCTGTTACAGCAGATATCTCCCCGTCTTCATCGAATCCTCCACTGTTATTTGCATCAAGGTACACAAGCCAATTTTCCAAAACTATTTCTTCTTCGTCATCCTCACCGTTCTGATTCGCATCGTCATATACTTTTCCATGAATGCGTCCACCTTGAAAATTCCCGAAGTCCAGTCCCGTAATAGGCTCACCTGACATCACAATCTCATACCCAAAGTACCCGTTGCCACAGTCGTACGTATCGTTCGGCAGTGTTTGCATCCATTTGGAATCGTACGCTTCACACACTTGGTACGTGCCAGCCGGTAATTCAGTAAAGGAATACGAACCATTTGAGCTTGTTGTGGTCGATATACTCACAGTCCCCGTGAGGAATACATTCCACACTTGTCCCCCATCACCCGAATCTTGTACAGTGTTTCCATTTACATCTTTAAATATGACTCCAGATAGCGAACCAGGTACCTCTTCTGCAGAGACCCACATTCCCCAAGAAAAAATAAAAAACACTCCAAGAACAATAGGTAGTTTTTTGAAAACATTTCTCTTATTCATAATGATTTATTACACAAAAATAATTCCAATGCTGAAACCATTGTAAAAGAAATTATATAACCACATAGACATTACCCAAAATCATACTTTAGTACACGACCGTGTACTAAAGTAAACTTTGACTTATGGTACTATTAGCGCATGATCAAAAAGGTACGTTTTGACAGCACCACTCACCAACGCATGGGTGCCATAAAGAAGAAGGTGTTACTGCTGCTGTATGCAGGTATTGGACTCGGGCTTACGCGTAGACCGGATAAGCAATGGCAAATAATACGCACACTGTCTAAAGAATGGAAAGAAATACATAGAGCAACATTACATCGTGCCGTAGAGTCACTGTATCAGTCTCATTTGGTAGAAAAAAAGAAAAACAAGGACGGCACAACAACTATGATACTTACTCATGAAGGGCGACGAACAACACTTCACTACAAACTTGAGAACATTACATTGAGTAAAAAAAAGAAGTGGGATGGCAAATGGTATGTAGTTATGTACGACATTCCAGAAAAGAAACGTGCACTAAGAGAAATTTTATTTAACAGATTGAAAACAATGGGATTTGTTGAATTACAACACTCAGTTTTCGTATATCCGCATGATTGTAGGAGAGAATTAGAGTTTGTTATTGAGGCGTATGAAGCTCGAAAATACATTCGATGTATGGAGGTAACATATATTGACGATGAATCAGTACTAAGAAAAAAATTTAAAATACACAAAGTACAGTGATTTGCATAAACATCACTTTAACACACGACCGTGTGCTAAAGTGACAAAACACAACCTACTCAATTTAACTCACTTTCAAGAATAAATCGAACAGTAGCACTCGCACTTGCCTCTGCGGCAATGCGAAATGTTGCATCAGTTCCTCCATCATCAGCAAAATCACTGGCACTTCGAAATGCTAGAAATGGTACACCAAACTCTTTCGCAAGTAGTGCTATGGTTGCGGTTTCCATATCTACGACACTTACTCCATTTGGAAGTGTCGTTCGGTCTGATACAAACGAGTCCACCGTTGCTCCTAGAGGAACCACACGTACACCTTCAAATTGTTCCATTTTTTTTATCAGATCTGCATCTGTTGTAACTCGCTCCCCTGTTCTTACATCCAACCATTCCCGTGCAACAACAGTATCACCAAGCTGAAGTGCTGTATCAACACCACCAGCTACGCCAGAAAATACTACCCTATCGATTGTAAACGTAGTCAGTGTTTGGCGAATCACTTTTTCTACCTCATCAGGCCCCACACCACTTAAAAACATAAGAATATTCTTCCCTTCAAGATTTCCTACGGTATACGCTATTCCTCCACTCGTGCATGTCTCATTACCTTCTAGCAAATCCTTGAAGGGTTCTGATTCAAGAGCAATCGCTGTAACTACAGCTATATAGGTAGTACTGATTATTTCGTCACTACACGGAGGAAGTGTCTCTCGCAACATGAAGAAACCAAGTGTGCCGAGCAATACGATTCCAGTAAATAGCTGCAGTAATTTTTTCATATAGTATAAGACCTACGCAAGCAGATGCTGTTCAAGACGCGCAAGCAAAATACTGCGAGGCGTACAAATCGTACGGTAAGTAGCATTTTGTGTAGCGCAACGATGAAATGCGACCATTTTTTGTTCGCCGCAGGCGTTACAAAAATGAAGTACTCTTGTGGTGCGCTGCTTGCGTAGGTCTTATTTACTGTACAATAAGGAGGTCTCTCAGCCTATAGTACGCAGATTTATGTGAACCATCAAAACGAATAATACCGAAAAAGTTTTCTACTGTAGATTCACTGGTCCCTAAGTCCTGATAGCTGTACCAGAAAAGCGGACCTGTCCATGCGTGGTCTCTCTGTGCTTGTATCGCAAGTTCAAGCAACTTGGCTTGATACTCCTCTGTTACATGATCGGGTATTGACCACGGTACATGCGTACTATTTGAAGCGATACTCCCTGGGCCTCCAGTCGGTGCACCATACTCGGTGAGCCAAATCTTTTTATGCGCATCACCATGCTCGCGCATACTTGCTCGCAGATTCCATTCTGTTTCTGCCATCTGCGACCAAGCATTGGTCTTATCCAAATCATTGGGACCAAGCGGGAACGAGTACGGATGAAATGCTAACGCATCAAAATATCCCCCTGCTCCATGCTCATACATTCCTTCCAAAAATTCACGAGCAGTGATATTACCTCCTTTGGTATCAGTAGGAGCGAGTCCACCACTCAATACCATTGCCTCTCCATCTACCTCATGAATGGCTATGTATGTATGTTTCAGTAAATCTGTATACCGAGCATAGTCCGCTCCGCTTGCCCAGAACTTTCTTATATTGGGCTCATTCCAGATTTCCCACACATGCACACCTTGTGGGGCGTACCGTAGTACAGCAGTTCGAGCGAACTCTGCAAATTCTTCCGAGTTTGCAGGTGGGCACTTGCTCGTACCACAAGATGCATCTCTGGCCCACTCTGGCGTATACGTAATAATAGGTAGCACTGCTATTCCCCGGTCACGAGCTTCGCGCACAATTCTATCAAACGGTTCCCACACAAAGACGTCCTTGGATGTCGGCTGAATACTATTCCATGCCATGTCGACACGTATCCATCCCACTCCAAGTGATTTGATATCATCAAGTACTTTCTCTAATTCTTTTTCACTTACTACAGACATTCTCTCTCCTAACGCGATTCCAAACGTGTAGTTGAGCTTCTTCGCTCTTCGTTCTGGAACCACATATTCTGGAGTGGTTACCGGTTTCTGGTCTTGTAGTTCATCTGGTATAGGAGGTACCTCGATATCTATCTCAAGGTCAAGTTCCTTACGTTCCAACTCTTCTATATATGGAATCCTTCTAAAATCAACATCGTAGTATAGATACACCAATCCTACACAAGCAAGTATACCTGTAATTATAAGTATGAGGTTGAGTTGTCTCTTCCTCTTTCGTTCTAACGCGTTGTGTTCCTTTTGAATCCCCATGCTTTCCAGTATACCGTACGATATCGTAATAACACGTTCTTACCTAAGGACTCGCACACCAGTATCTGTTTGCGTTTTTCCATATCTCGTGTTATAATAAATGTATTATGAAAGAAGTATTTCTTAGGTATTACGCAAACATACTCCTACGAAACTCACTCTATCCAATGCTTGCAACTGCAATAGCATCTCTTTTTGGATTTTTATTTTGGATATTCACGGCGCGATTATATGCAGTCGAATCTGTGGGGATTGCTGCAACACTTATCTCTACCGTAGGTATGCTAGGAGTCTTCTCTCTCATTGGATATGACTCTTCCACGGTACGATTTCTTTCTCACGAAAAAAACAAAAATGCTGCCATCTCTACAGGTTTTGGAATTATTGCACTATTTTCAGTAGTTCTCTCTGGTACGTTTGTGCTTTCTGTAAAATATATATCTCCTTCGCTTGCCTTTATACAAGAGAATACACTTATAGCGTTTCTCTTCATATTCTTTACCACCATGACCGCTCTCAATGTATACACCGAGGCGGTTTTTCTTGCATACAGACACACGGTATACACCTTTATAGTGACCATTGTGTTCAGTATGGTAAAGGTACTTCTTCCGTTTGCCTTTGTAGAATTTGGTGCAATCGGAATATTTAGTGCAGCTTCCTTGTCTCAAGTGGTAGGGTTAGTGCTGAGCGTGATGCTTCTTATGCAACATTTTTTTTACCGTCCCTCTTTCGTGTTCGATACGTCCGTCATAAAACGTTTTTGGAAATACAGCGCAGGCAACTACGTAGCTGATATCTTTAATTTCCTACCCCTTGCCCTACTCCCCATCCTTGTTACCAATATACTTGGTGCTGAACAAGCAGCGTACTACTACGTGGTAGTTATGATTGCCGGATTTCTGTACGTGATTCCTGCAAGTACAATGCGTTCCCTTTTTGCCGAGGGTTCGCACGATGAAAAAAGCATTCCTAAAAATATTCAACAGTCACTCACCACTACCACACTATTGCTGACGCCTCTGGTACTTCTGCTCCTGCTTATCAACAAATACATTCTTGCACTCTTTGGCTCAAGCTATACCCTCTCCGGGACTACGTTTCTAAACATTGCAGTACTCAACAGTATCCTTGTGACCATCTCCGTACTCTATGGTTCACTCTTTCGACTCTCAAACGCTATCCGCGCACTCATCATCCGTAGCGTCACCTATGCAGGAAGTACGCTACTTTTGGCATACTTCCTACTTCCTCGTGGGCTTGAAGGAGCGGGATTAGCGCTTATTGGGGGAAACGTATTCGCTATTATTGTGAGTCACGTCGCGTATATAGGTCTCGCACCTCACGACAACAGGAACACGTTTTTCACATTCAAAAACCTACCGTCTCGAATACGAGCACGACTTAACGATTACTTCATTTGGCCGTTCAAAGCGTTCCTTGCGGGGAAAAAAGCATACTATCGTGCTCGACGACGACCCGGACATGAACCCAAGACTATTCTTTTTTATCCTGAAGCGCCAAAAACATTTCATACGCTTTATAAAATTTGCCACTACCTAGGATGGAAAATAATTACCAATCCAAAAAAACAGAGCGACATCTGTATCTTTTTTGAGGATGCAACATACAGAAAAGAGTACCCCGTACTCTTGGAGCGCAGCAAAACACAGCGTGTCATAAACTTACATTGCACAGACATTAGCAAAAAACACGTAGATGAAGTATTTGAAGAGGTCTTTGGGCACAAGATGTCACTTGATCCACGAACACATACTGGTGTGTGCGTCCGCAAATCAAACGTCAACGCTGTCCATGATGGGGTAGTTCTACCATGCCCACGTGAGCCAGAAGAAGGGTATGTCTATCAAAAACTTATTGATACAGTCAACAAAAACAATAGAGCAACTGACTTACGTATACATATTTTTAATGACACCATACCTGTGGTTCTGGAACGATATAAAGAGATTGATGACATTTTTAATTTTACCGTTGGCGCAACTTTTTTAGAAACCGATGAAGCACTCACCAAGGATGAGCAGGAAAAAGTGGTACTTTTTTGCAAAAAAATGGGGCTTGAGTATGGTGAACTCGACGCCTTACGATCAAAAGACGACGGGTTGCTCTACATAGTGGACGTGAACAACACTCCTTCGGGGCCTATTGGACCACTTTACGCAAACAATCTTGGTATCAAGCGATGGTTCTTAGAGTTAGCGGAAGCGACCAAACGAGAGTTCCTCCTTTCACCACGATAGCTTCTTACTGATACTTTTGTCGTATAGACTCGTACAGCTCTACGACACGTGAGGCATACACCTCAATCGAAAATGCTTGAGCGTTTTGTACTGCCTGTTTTGATAATCTTGTAAGAAGTTCTGTGTCTCGAAAAAGAAGCAGACACTTTTCAGCAAGTGCCTCAGCAGAGCGAGGCGGTACCAAGAAACCCGTTGCTCCATCTTTGAGCCATTCAGAAACACCCCCGACATCACTTCCGATAACAGGTCTACCGACACTCATCGCTTCAATTCCCACTTTCCCAAAAGGCTCAGGCCATACAGACGGAACAACAACTACTGTTGCGTACTCGTACAACTCTCGGAGTTCGTCTCTTGTTTTATGACCTACAAAGGTGACACTCTTTTCTACACCAAGCTCTCGCGCCACATCTTCCAAGACACCTCGATACTCACCTTCTCCTGCTATGGTGAGCGTCACTTCCGGTTCTGCCTTTACGACACACGACATAGCCTGCAAGAGATACTCCACACCTTTAATCTTTTCAAGCCTGCCTGCGTACAAGATATTTTTATGGCTCTTCTCAATTTCTTTGTATGCAAATAGTTCTGTCGCATTCTGTATACACACACTTTCTATCCCCTCTTCGCGCAACTTGTCTTGCATGTAGCTACTCATTACCAAAAACGTATCTACATTCTTACATGCATACTTGTAAACAGGTCGTACAACAAACTTGTTATACAGAAAATGTACCCATCCTCGGATATTCAGATATTGCTTCTCAAACACCTCGGTACCTTTTTTAAAGAAATTTCTCGGGTATGCCCACAAGAGTAAGTTTGATGTATACTCCTCCGCACCATGGACGGTCATTATCGTAGGGTAGTCTTTAAGCAAGAACAAGACAGACGGCGAAACCGAGTACATAGTGTGCAACTGCACAATATCTGGTTTATAGGTACGTAGTACCTTTTTGAGTGCGCGGTAGGAATGCGGGTACCATGCTCTATAGAATATGCGCAATAAAAATGGCTGGGGCTCAAGTGCAAGAAACTCGAAGTCACTGAAGTGCGTCATTTCCTTTCCCGCATCACTCGATAAAATTTTAACGGTATGCCCCATTGTGGTGAGTAAAGGGTTAAGCAAAACCATACTGTTTTCAGCTCCACCACTCTCATATCCCAGACTCGTAATGCGTAATATTTTCATACCATTTAACTTTTTTCAATTCTACACTTCTCGTGGGTCATAACAGTAATTTTTAATTTGAAATTTTTAATTTTTATTGAACGCATTAATGCTTTAATTTTTTAAGTAAAACGTATTTTTTCAAATTTAATCATTGAAAAATTCATTACAAATTGTAAATTAAAAATTTCAAATTAGTAAGCAGTCTACTTATATATACGAACCGTAGCGTTTCTAAACACCACTTCTTTGTTTTTTTCCAGAAACTCTACAGGATACTCATACCGCAACAAATCTCCATCATACATAAGGACTGCGACTCTTCCCTTGAGCACTGCGGGTCCGACAAAAACATATGCATCTTTCTGAATACTTCCGGGAAAAATATCTCCTGAAATTGGCGTCTCAACTACCGCTTCCAGCTTCTTTTTACCAAACCTATCAGCATGTATGAGAGGCACCATGCCAGTACGTTTTCGGTCTTCTTCCACCCTGCTTTCCAGCCACTCAATAGCAACTGCTTCATCAGGAGTAACGACATAGTGGTCAAAATCATTTCCCAGGTTGTTGAGATGTACTGCAGGGATATTGCCTCCCACCAGCTGGGTCAAGAAACCTGTCGCATACAGAAAGAAAAGAATCATCAGAAGTCCCGAGAAGCGAAACACGTACTCAGTATCTATCTGTCGAGGAGTGAGTTTAAACAATGCGAACCACCATTCTGCTATCCATGCAAAACCTTTTGCGACTACAAGCGTACCAACCACCATAAAAGGAGCTAAAACAAACATGGATTGTTGCATAGCGCGGAACACGCCGTACTCTCGTGAAAGCAGAGGTACCACGATACAGAGCACGATAAACACGATACTATACACAGCCAGTAAATACATCTCCCCGTCCACATTTCGTATCCATTTTTTACGAAAGAGCACGAAGAGCAATCCTATAGGCACAGTCACCTGCATCACCTTCGCCAATACTTTTCCAAAGCTAATGACAAGCTCACCAAGGGGTATGCTACCAAAAGCTACCGCACCAAGTGCGGTAGGAGGGACTTCTTGCTCTACTCTCGGAGAGAACCGATACATTTCATATGTACTTGAAGCATAGTACCTATCAGGATTTTCTTCGCGCATCTCGTTGACTACAGTACTCACATACTCTGGAAGGGTTTTGTGCGTGGTGCCTCGAGAAAATGTAAAGAAGACAAACACATCAGGAGAATGTGCGCTCCCATCAAAACCTCCTTGAATCGCGTACCAAATATTACCTGCGACCTCTTTGACGTGTCCGTCAGTGTCAGTGATGACACTAGTCCAAAGCACACTGAGCAGAAAGAGAACGGTCACCATGGTTACGGTTATTTTTTTCTGTGAGAAGAATTGCACATTTGCAGGTGAGATACGTGCCAAGGTACGTGCAGCACCTACCCCCGTCTTAGCTAAAAACACCATAGAGATACTTACCAACCCAAAGATAAACAGTACCGTGTATGTCGTAGAGTAGTGGGACAAAATAACTCCTATTCCCATACACATAAAGATTGCCTGCCGAAGCCAGAGCACTATTGCTTCCTCAAAGAGCACGAGAAGCATGAGCCCAAAAAAGAGGAATGCTATCTCTTGGCGCACAAGAAAAGGCATATCTTGAAAGAAGGTTGGGAATATGACAAAGAAGAGAGTTGCAAGCACCGCTGTTTTTTGTTCTAACCATTTTCGACTAAGGAGAAAAACGATAACCGCTACGAGTGCAAAAATCATCTGAAAAACAACCTTATACACATACACATCGGGTACATGCAAAGCATTAGCAAGCATGGTAGGTAGTATCGTAATAGAGAGACATGCATTGTATGCATCGACATACATGGAATGGCTCCAGAGTCCCGCGTTTTTGGCAAGTTGAAACACAAAAAACTCACGCTGAATATCATGACCTGAAATAAACCACCCTCGAAGCGAAGTCATGAGAAGTAACGCAAGGGAGACGAGATAGATGAGGAAGGGTAGCACGTTGGTACTTACTCTCTCTGCATTTCGAAACAGGTATACACTGAAAAGGGATAGTCCAAAGAGAAGTGCCATAACATACTCATTCCCTCCTCCATTGTTGAGACGAAGTGGTCCTACAATACTGAGAACAAAAAAAGCGCCTGCTATGCACACTACGACCACATCAAAACGTGTGTGTCCTACTACATAGCGAGGTACGGTTATGAACCGAGGAGTAAATCTCTGATATACCATATATACAAGCGTGCCTATGAGCACCACCATCTCAAAAAGAATAGATGCTGTATCTAGTGGGCGATCTACTGAGAGATACGGCAAAACCCAGTTTCCAAACAAACCTATCGTAAGAAGCCATAGGATACTCAACCCTACAGAAAAAACTGTGCGCGAGGCACTATTGAGTTTGTCGAGAGGTAGCATCAAAACCGTGAGGTACCCAGGAAAAAATACCATGAGTGGAATACCGACAAGGTATAGAATTCCGAATGGATTAAGCGAGGTACTTGCAAGCAACACAAACAAAACCATCCACGCAACACTTACGTGAAGAAATGTTTTTTTTGTAACACGTAATTCTCGTATGCTCATATATTTGTGTACACCACTTCGATTTTAGATACGACTACCGGCCAAGAGAGTTCACGCGTAAAAGCTCTCCCTCGTTCTCGCATTGCATTACGTTTCTCTTCATCTCGTACTAAGACATTGAGTGTATTTGCAAACGACTCTGGGCTAGGGTTATCTACCAACTCACCTACACCTCCAACCACCTCACGGAGCCCGAACACATTTGAAGCAACAACAGGAACACCTGCAGCCATAGCCTCAAGCACTACCATAGGCATGCCCTCCTTATCTGAAGGGATGAGGAAGATGTCCGCATTACGATAGTGATTACGTACCTGCTTTGGTGATTTTTTACCTGTAAAAATTACTTTTTTAGGAGCTGTTTTTGCAGCAAGTATTTCTAATGCTTCTCTGTCTTCACCTTCTCCCACAATAGTAAGCTTTGCGTCAAACGTAAGGAGCGGGAACATTGCTATTATTCTATCAATTCGTTTTTGTACAGTGAGACGTCCCACACTCAAAAGGCGTACCACGTCACTTTTTTTTGTATGCATAATCTTAAAATATACAGACCCTATTCCATTCGGGATGGTGTGGATGACATCCCTCTGAACCGCATACGTGGTATGTATAAACTCCTTCTGTTCCTCTGAGAAGGTAAGAACACGGTCAGCTCTGCGCAACACAATACCGAGTACGTGTTTTTTATACTGAAGAAACAGCGGACCAAGTTTCCCAGAAGGTTCAACATCAAGATGAAAATGTATCACTGTACGGAAGCCTCGTATCTTTGCAACAAGTAATGCAATCTCAGGAATGCCTGCTTGCGCAAGGTGCACGTGGAGTATGGTGCCTTGTGGCAATACCAAAAGATGAAAAGGTAAGCTCCACAAAATCGGCGTATGTGCAAACTCGCTACTCTGTAGTCTGCGTAGAATGTAATTCTTATGCCGTTCGACGGTTTCTACTATTTTCCCCCCCAAGGTACTGGTAAAAACACGAACATCATACCCTTTGCGCGCAAGCTCTTTTGCAACCTCACTGGCGACCACTTCCATACCACCGAGGTGAGGTGGGTAATACCCAACGATATGTGCAATGGTCTGGTGTCGCGTCTCTGCTTCAGTAAACACAGTTGCATATGCCTTTGCGCGCTGTACCCAACTAAATCCTTCTTCGACTTTTTTTCTTCCCGCAATACCAAATGCAGTGCTTTTTTCAGGGTCTCTAAGGAACGAAATAATTTCCGCAGTGAGTGCACTCGTATCATCCACCTCCACTAACGTGCCGGTGACCCCCGTGTCAACCAAAAGCGGAACACCACCAACCTGGGTACTGACTACAGGTAACCCTGTTGCCATCGCCTCAGCAATAACCATACCGAAACTTTCGTTCTTTGTCGGCAATACAAAAAGATGCGCTTTTTGGTATTCTTCCACCAGTGCTCGACCATGAAGTCTCCCCTTAAATTGCACCACCTCTTCCAGTCCACGTTCAATAACTTTTTTTTCAAAGTACGATCTTCTCGTACCATCCCCCACCACAACAAGCTGTACATCAGGTATGACAGCTCGCACTTTTTTTATAGCTCGTAGCAGAATTTTCAACCCCTTATGGTCGTCACCTTTACCAAGTCCCGCGACAAACAACACCGTTGGCTTGCTGTTCTTTATTTTTTCATTGGGAACAAATACTTCCGTATCAACTCCCGGGAGTATGGTGGTACTTTTATGCATGTACGATTTGAGGAAATGGAGACGTATAGAATCTGAAGAACAAATGATGTGTCGTGCTCTGTGGAGCACATAACGAAGCAGTACATGTTCGTACAGCCATACCAGCACATCAGCAACAAGTGAACCCTTTTTCATACTTTCTCCGTGATACGTCACCACAAGCGGAATTGCGCGAGGCAGAACGAGTGCCGTCACATCACCTAACCCTGGAACTGGCATATGCACATTCACCACATCTGGTGCTACATCCCGGAGAAGATACCGCACCTTCAAGAACCACTGAAATGAAAAAGGTGTGTTTGATACTTGAAAGTCGTATTGAAGACGATGCACCATACACCCCGCAAACTCCTCACGAGTATCCTGCCCCCCGTCACTTGTCGTAAGTACGACAGGATTCCATGTATCTTTATCTATATTTTTTACTATCTCTGAAACATAGCGTTCCACCCCTCCACTGTGTGGAGGAAAGTACGGAGCAACAAACAAGACTGTTTTTTTACTATCCATAGATTTCTTTGTTATCTACATACTGTACGCCTTCTCGTCCTCCAATATGCCGAAGAACATTCTCTAAACGATTCCAGTCATTATGATCTCGCAGCTCCCCGCTGTGCCCCCACAAATGAAACACGCCCCCTTGTTCTCGTACTCGTTCAAAAATCGCAACTGCAATTTTATCCCATTTTCGATACAATGAAAAAAACGTTCGAAGATTACCTCGAGCAAGCACGAGGACACCCCATACGTCAGACCAATGGTCATACGTGTGCACAGATGTGTGCGTTTCAAGCGCAGAAGTTCGGTCTGGTCGAGTAGAAAAACGCTGTACCGTACGCGCAAGTGAAAATCCAGCATCTTTGACCATAGTAATGTGTTTCTTTTGATAGGCACCTCGCGGGTAACAAAAGCTTGTTATTTTTTTAGATACCAAAGCTTCAAGGTATTGGCGTGAATCACGAATTTCAAAAAATGCATCTTTGTCTTCGAGATGTACAAGCGATCGATGTGACATAGTATGCGCTCCAATTTCAAATTCTTGAGCAAGCATTTTGATCTGTTCATCACTCAACCGATCTTCTTCCTTCAACTCATGGTTACGGGGAGCAATATAAAATGTTCCTTGTATGCCGTACGTTTTAAGAAGTTCTGCAACACGAACATCAAGAACATGTCCATCATCCCAGCTCGTCGTAACCTTCACTATTTTACTTCGTTGTTCCAGCGTACGATATAGTGCAAGTACACTTTCTATGTTTTTATCCCAAGAAAACCGATTCTCAGCAAGACTACGTGAATATGCGCTCATGTCCTCCATGTGTGCAGTATCCGCAATGCATTTTATTATTTCGTCCTTCAATTCCTTGGGGGTTGGGTTACAGAGTACAATCTTGCTTGTATCTAAATCTTCTGAATCATACTCCTTTTCGTAGGTAGTGATTACTGGCAAACCACTTGCAAGAGCTTCTTGCATTGCAAGGGTAAAGAGCTCTCCCTTCGTTGGTGCTACGTAGATATCAGCCGCTGTATATATATCACTCATTTCTTGTTGAGAACGTTCCCCAAGAATATGCACCCCAGGCTCGTGATACCATGCGTGTGGTAATATCCCCGTGCCTACGAAGACAATTTCATACAACGCATTGTCACGAGCTTCGTACAACTCCCTATACCCTTTCTTGGGAACAAATCTTCCCACAAAAAGGATGAGTGTTTTGTGGAGTGGAAGACCCAGTTTTTCTCGGAGCTTGTTTTTTTCTTCATTACCCACGCGACCATACGCATGTACATCTATACCATTACGCACCTCAAGTAGTTTCTGCTCCGGCACACCGGCATGGAGCAAGTAATTTTTGACGATGGGATTATACACAATAACGACTTCGCTTGCCTTAAAAATGAGCGTACCAAATATACGGTACACCAGTTTTTGTACACTACGTACAATGCGACTTGGATGATCCACTAAGGCAACATGCTGTGTAAGCAGGATGGGCTTATGGTAGAGACGTGCAAACAGGTAGGCAAACCACGACGTCATATAAAATACGTCATGCAGGTGCACGATATCCGCACGTCGCACTTCTCTGCGAAGGGTCCGTAT
>Ga0209000_1000553_pt1 | contig 34145 bp, 30 predicted proteins | sample RifGroD2_FD_183998 | JGI IMG/M metagenome (GOLD analysis project Ga0209000, IMG submission 183998) | Groundwater microbial communities from Rifle, Colorado, USA - Groundwater D2 (SPAdes) (version 2) | ecosystem: Environmental > Aquatic > Deep subsurface > Groundwater | place: Rifle, Colorado... | reverse complement strand
GTTCTTGTCATTGCGAGGAGGTTCTTTCGACGAAGCAATCTCGTTTTTGAAAGATGAGATTGCTTCGCAAAAAACGCTCGCAATGACAACATGATACCCCGTCGGCTTGCCACGGGAGATTCATTAGTGTTATTTAATATTGAGATTATTAATATATGTTTTCATCTGGTCCTCGGTCATTGAACCAACCTGCTTAGCTGAAATGTTACCCTCTTTATCAATAAAATATGAAACAGGTATGGAAGTAATATTATATAGTTGTGATATAGTTTGGTCTGAATCTAACAAAACTTTAAAGTTATAATTATTATTCTTTATGAATTCGTTTACTGTATTCTTATCCTCACCCAAATTTACAGTTAAAATGATCAAATCCTTATCTTTATATTCTTGATATATCTTTTCAATTTCAGGCATCTCAAGCCTACAAGGAGGACACCAAGTCGCCCAGAAGTTTAAGAAAACATTTTTCTGACCTTTATAATCACTTAAAGATACTTTGTTTCCATTTAAATCTTCTGCTGTAAAATTAATAGCAATATCCGCTGGTATTTTTTCACTCGCAACTGGTAAATCGATATTTTGGGAAGTTATGTTAGAAGATGGACTAGTCGTAGAGTCATTACTAGGTTTGTTTTTTGTGAGATTTTCATTGTAATTAGTAGTAACATATAATGCAATAATTAAGAGTATTGTAGCAATACTCCATATAATATTATTTGTTTTCATATAAATCTCCTTTCTTAAAAACGGGATTGCTTCATTTTTTCAACACTATCAATAAAAATTAGTAAAGTTTAAGTATCTGCTTAAAAAGGTCAAGTTGTTCGTAAATACTAAAATTCCCATGATTATAATTAAAAGACCGCTTAGTATAGAGACCATTGGCATAAATTTTGAAAACTTAGCAAAGTATTTTGAAAAATTATCTATAGCAAAAGCTGTAAGTAAAAATGGTATAGCAAGACCTAGGGAATAAAAGAATAAAAGTGCAGTTCCTTTTTCTATAGTATCCATGCTACCTGCATACAGTAGTATTGAAGAAAGAATAGGACCAATGCAAGGAGTCCAACCGGCAGCAAAAGCCATGCCTATAAGGATAGAACTTAAATTTTTAGTATTTGTATTTAATTTGATAAATTTCGTTTCTAAATAAAGAAACTTGATTTTTAAGACTCCAATTGTGTGTAATCCCAACAATATTATTACGATTCCTGCAACCCTTTTAAAAAAAAGTTGATTATTAATAAAAAGTTTTCCCAAAGAACTAATGCTTAATCCCATAATAAAGAAGATAATAGTAAATCCTATTATAAATCCTATAGATTTTTTAAAGATAGTTAGCTTTTCTGCGGGTGCATCAGCATTTGATACTGCTGAGCCTGTAAGATAGCTTATATATCCAGGTATAAGGGGCAATACACAAGGAGATAGAAAAGAAAGAAGTCCTGCAGAAAATGCTAATAAAAATGATATATCATTCAAAAAGTATCACCTCAATTTAATAAATTTGGGTTTAATTCCCCGTCGGCTTGCCGCGTTCTTGTCATTGCGAGGAGGTTCTTTCGACGAAGCAATCTCGTTTTTGAAAGATGAGATTGCTTCGCAAAAAAACGCTCGCAATGACAACATGATACCCCGTTGTCTTGCCACGGGAGATTCATTAAGTTTAAGTTAGTAATATTATACAGTATTAATGTGAAGAATATATGAAGATTAGTAAATAAAATTTTAAATATAAACTTGCTGATTTGTAAATCTTGATTTAGGATTTTTTATTATGTATTTATATATTCTTCATAAAATCTCCACAATTATTTCTTATAATAACAATATATATTAAATATATCAAAAACGGAGGGATTTTCATGACTCATTATATGGAGTTATTAGCAACAAACCAACCATGGAATCTAATTATATTTATGGCGATTCCAGTTATCTTAGCAGAAACTCTAGCGGTAACAGAACTATTTATTTTATTTGGCAGGAATTTAAACGGAATTGTCAGAAAAATTAATAAGATTGCAGGTATTATTGCCGGTTTATATTTTACAGGAATTTTCATATATTTATTTACTAATGTAGTTATACCACTAACAACAGCAGGCGGATGGAGAGGATTTGTTGATGTATTAGCAGTAGGTTCTTATCTATCTGGAGTTATACCTTTACTTGGAATTGCTTTACTTGAATTAAATTTAATTGGAAGAAGTAGAAATGAAGAAGGCAAGCTGAAATTACATGCAATATTTGTAGCTATATTCTTAGTAGTTGCGCACATAGCAATGATAGCTGGTATGTTAGATCCAAGACTGTTTACAAGTGCACCAAGCGGTATGGGAATGTAAATTGAAGTATTGCTAAAAATATAAAATTGATATGGATTTTAAGTTGTCTGAATAAATCCAGTCTTTTTTGCAAAATTTATAAAAAAATGGTATATTATATAGAAATATATAGTAAATAAAACTTTAAATCGTAGTATTAGAATAATGAAAATAAATTGGAGCTGCGGGGAAGGAGTGATTTAACTATGAATATAATACATAAGATGTTGAAAGTAGAAGGAATGACTTGTGTCGGTTGCGAAAGGAAAATAGAGAAAGCATTGCAAGCATTAGATGGGGTTACAGAAGTTAAGGTTAGTTACAAAAATTTAAATTCTAAGATTAAGTTTGATTCCGATATTATAAATATTCAAGAAATAACAGAAGCTATTGACAATTTGGGTTATAAAGTAGTAGACTCAAATGTGAATAAAAATAGTGAGCATAAACAAGGGAGTAAAATGTCTGTAAGTCAGTTACTTGGGATTGGCATAATAATATTTGCATTGTACATGATTATCAATAATACAATTGGATTTAATTTCATACCTGGGGTAAGTCAAAATATGAGCTATGGTATATTATTTGTAGTTGGACTTTTGACATCTCTGCACTGTATAGCGATGTGCGGAGGAATTAATTTATCTCAATGCGTGGCGTATAAGTCAACTAACGAAGACTCTAAGTTTGCAAAGCTAAAGCCAAGTTTTTTATATAATATGGGAAGGGTTATATCATATACGATAATTGGTGGAATTGTAGGTGCACTCGGCGCTGCTATTAGCTTTTCAGGCTCAGCAAAAGGTGCCGTTGCAATTATTGCAGGTGCATTTATGGTGATTATGGGTGTTAATATGCTAAATGTATTCCCAGCATTAAGGAAGCTAATACCACAAATGCCTAAAGTACTTAGAAATAAAATTCGTGAAGGTAATAGTCATGGACCATTTTATGTTGGTTTACTGAATGGTCTAATGCCATGTGGACCGCTTCAAACAATGCAGCTATATGCGCTTGGCACAGGAAGTTTTGTTGCAGGAGCTATGTCGATGTTTGTATTTAGTTTAGGGACTGTTCCCTTGATGTTTGGATTCGGAGCTGTAAGTTCAATACTTAGTAAGAATTTCACACATAATATGCTAAAGGTGAGTGCCGTTCTTGTTATGGTTCTCGGGTTGATAATGGTGAATAGAGGTCTTAATTTGTCAGGAGTTGATATATCCATGGCAGCACCACAGACTACCACAAATAGTGATAATGTGGCAAGGGTAGAGGGGAATGTTCAGTTTGTTAACACAACAATGGATGGAGGAAGATACACACCAATCGTTGTGCAAAAGGGTATCCCAGTAAAGTGGACCATAACAGCGACTAGTGCAGATTTAAACGGATGTAATAATCCAGTTACCATTCCAAAATATAATATAGAGAAAAGGTTGGTTGTGGGCGATAATGTGATAGAATTTACACCGCAGGAAGAAGGTTTTATAACTTATACTTGCTGGATGGGTATGATTAGTAGTACAATAGAGGTAGTAGAAGATGTATCAAAAGTGACTGATGCGAGCATCGCAAATACAGATAATAATCAAGAACAGCCAAGCTATGACACGGGTTTTGGTGTAGGTGGCTGTTGTGGAGGGTGATAAAATATGAAAAAGCAAACATATAAAATATCAGGAATGACATGCGCATCTTGCTCAGCGAGAATCGATAAAAGATTAAATAAAGTAGACGGGGTACAATCAGCAACGGTCAATCTCGCTACGGAAAAAGCAACTATAGAATTTGACGATGAAAAGTTAAAAGACTCTGATGTAGTTAAAATTATAGTAGATCTCGGTTATGGGGCACAGATAGAAGAGAATGTAAATAGTGACAGGGAAAAAGAACAAAGAGAAGAAGAGATAAGAAAGCTCAGGAGGTCGCTTATAATATCGGTGGTACTATCATCTCCACTTATTGTAGCGATGATATCTGCTTTACTTAATATAAATTTAGGATTATTGCATAATGGGTATTTTCAGTTAATAATAGCAACACCAGTGCAATTTATCTTAGGGTTTAGGTTTTATAAGAATGCATATCATTCTCTAAAATCAAAGAGCGCAAACATGGATGTTTTAGTTTCTATGGGAACCACAGCCGCATACTTATTTAGTGTATACAATTTATTCTTTCAAGAACTAATGGAAGGGGTAATTATGAAGGATTTATATTTCGAGGCTTCAGCCGTAATTATTACACTCGTTCTGCTAGGTAAGTACTTAGAATCAGTTGCAAAAGGTAAAACATCAGAAGCGATAAAAAAACTGATTGGATTACAAGCTAAAACAGCAAGAGTTATAAAAAATGGCGAAGAACTAGACATTCCTATAGAAGAAGTTATTTTAGGTGAAATAATCATTGTAAGACCAGGTGAGAAAATACCGGTTGATGGGAAGGTCATAGAGGGAAATTCAGCGGTTGACGAATCAATGCTTACCGGAGAAAGCATGCCTACAAATAAGAAAGAGGGAGATAGAGTCTTCGGTGCTACAATTAATAAAAATGGTACATTTAAATTTGAGGCAACCAAGATAGGAAAGGATACAGCACTTGCACAGATTATAAAGCTTGTTGAGGATGCTCAGGGCTCGAAAGCTCCTATACAAAAAATAGCGGACCAAGTGTCAAATGTGTTTGTACCAGTAGTAGTAGTTATAGCATTTGTAAGCTTTTTGGTTTGGTTTTTAGGCTACGGTAACCTCACGATGGGAATCGTTAGTGCAGTCTCTGTACTCGTTATAGCATGTCCATGTGCACTGGGACTTGCTACACCTACAGCTATTATGGTTGGAACAGGTAAAGGTGCCGAGAATGGCATACTTATCAAGTCAGGTGAGCATTTAGAAACAGCGCACAAAATAAATGCAGTAATACTAGATAAAACAGGCACGATAACAAAAGGTATGCCTGATGTAACAGACATAATAGTATTAGGAATATTTGATAAACAAGATCTATTAAAGTTAAGTGCTATATCAGAAAAGAAATCAGAACATCCACTAGGGGTGGCGATTTACAATAAAGGTAAAGACGAATTAATAGTTATAGCTGATCCTGATAAGTTCGAAGCTATACCAGGGCAAGGAGTTTATAGTGAAATAGAAGGTAAAAAGATATATATTGGAAACAGAAGGCTTATGAATGATAAACACATCGATATAGTTAGTATTGAAAACCAGATTTCTAAGCTTGAAAATGAAGGCAAAACTGCAATGCTTGTCGCTATTGATAATGATATTTCAGGGATAGTGGCTGTTGCAGACACAGTAAAAGAAACATCGAAAGCAGCGATAGAAGAACTAGAGGCTATGGGCATAGAAGTATATATGATTACAGGTGATAATAAACGAACAGCAGAGGCAATAGCAAAACAAGTTGGTGTCAAGAATGTTCTAGCCGAAGTGTTGCCAGAAAATAAAGCTGAAGAAGTGGAGAAGTTAAAGAAACAAGGAAAGGTAGTAGCGATGGTCGGAGATGGAATAAATGATGCGCCAGCACTTGCCACTGCAGATATAGGAATGGCTATAGGTACAGGAACTGATGTAGCAATCGAAGCTGCAGATATAACACTGATGAGTGGCGATCTTAGAGCGATACCAGCTGCAATAAGATTATCTAAGAAAACAATAAGTAAAATAAAACAAAACTTATTTTGGGCATTTTTTTATAACATAATAGGCATACCATTTGCTGCACTAGGTATGCTAAACCCAGTTATTGCAGGCGCTGCAATGGCATTTAGCTCTGTTTCTGTAGTTACGAACTCGCTCAGTTTAAAGAAATTTAAATGTTGAGAGATGAGTATAAGTGTGGTATAATATAGAATAAATACAAAAACAAAGGAGGAGATTCATATAAATAAAACAATAGTTTTAAATGTTCTAGGAATGTCATGTTCACATTGCGAAAATGCAATAAAAAAATCAGTAGGAGCACTTGCGGGTATAAGTAAAATAGGGGTTGATTTAAAAGAAAAAAGTGTTACTGTAGAATACGATGCAGATAAAGTTGAAACTGATGAAATAAAGGAAGCAATAGAAGATCAAGGGTATGATGTTGTATAGGAAGTGAGATAATGAATGATAATCCAAAGAAAATTTTGATAGTAGATGACGAGTCTAAAATTGTAGAGGTTGTAAAGTCTTACCTTGAAGTGGCCGGATATATAACTTTTGATGCATATAACGGGAGACAAGCATTAGAAATTTTTGATAAAGTAAAACCGTCACTGGTGATACTAGATCTTATGTTGCCAGATGTATCTGGTGAAGATGTATGTAAATCTTTAAGGCGGATTTCAAAGGTTCCTATAATAATGGTTACTGCAAAGGTAGAGGAAGAAAGTATTTTAAAGGGATTAGATATAGGCGCAGATGATTATATAACTAAACCATTTAGTCCAAGACAATTAGTTGCGAGAGTTATTACACTACTTCGTAGAAGTGAAGGTGGAAATAATGTTTTTGCAAATATTTTATCATGGGGTAATGAAGAACTTGAAATTAATTTGACAAGTCATGAAGTTATTAAAGATGGAAAGCTAGTCAATTTAACACCTAACGAATATAAAATACTGATAACACTTTGCACATACTCAAAGAAAGTATTTACGAGGGAAGAACTTGTTATAAGTTCACTCGGTGAACAATATGACGGGTATGATAGAACCATAGATACACATATAAAAAACTTAAGACAAAAACTAGAAGCTAATCCGAAAAACTCGAAATATATTTTAACAGTCTACGGTGTTGGATATAGATTTGGGGGTGAGTAATATTAAATATAAATTGAGAACCAAGCTGTCATTATCATATTTACTGATTACTTTGATTTGTGTAGCATCAATTAGCATATTTGCAAATATTTTTTTAGAGAAACAATTTAGAGAATATGTTATAAAAAATCAAAATGTGAAAAATCAAGAAATTATGAATATGATTAGTAATCAATATGGACAAGATAATAAGTGGAACTATGATTACATATCAAACATAGGAATGAACGCACTTGAGAGTGGTATTATAATAAAAGTAAAAGATTCAAAGGGTAAAATAATTTGGGATGCAACTAAGCACAATACTGGGCTTTGCAATCAAATGATAGAGCAAATGGCACAGAATATGAATAGCAGATACAGTAATTGGCAAGGTAAGTATACGGAAACAAAGTATCCAATTGTTCAAGTATTTAAACAAATAGGAACTTTAGAAATAGGATATTATGGACCATTCTATTTTGATGATAATGATTTGAAATTTATTAATAACTTAAATTGGTTTCTGATTGCCATAGCTGTATTTGCATTTGTAATTTCTCTGTTTTTTGGAACATTGATGGCAAAGAGGATTAGCAATCCCATTTCAAGAGTCATTAAGTCAGCTGAACTAATAGCAAAAGGATATTATGGAGATTGTATACCTGAAAAGTCAAACACAAGAGAAATACATGATTTAACAGAGACCATAAATAATTTGGCAGAGACTTTTGAAAATCAAGATAAATTGCGAAAAAGGCTTACTTCTGATGTTGCACATGAACTCAGAACTCCACTTACTACACTTCAAAGTCATATGGAAGCTATGATAGACGGTGTGTGGGAACCTAACATTGAAAGAATTAAAAGCTGTCACGAAGAGATACTTCGTATAAACAGAATGGTTGGTGATTTAGAAAATCTAGAAAAGATTGAAAGTGATAATATTGTACTAGATAAAACAGAGTTTGACATTGCAGAACTTACTCGAAATATAATAACAAACTTTGAGAGTGATTTTGTAAAAAAGAATATAAAAATAATGTATGAAAGTGAAGAACAATTGATTATGGCTGACAAAGATAAGATTAGCCAAGTAATAGTAAATTTGCTATCTAATTCATTAAAATACACTGAAAAAGGCGGAAAAGTTAAAGTTTATATTAGTGGAGATAAAGATAAAGTACAGCTAATAGTAAAAGACACAGGAATAGGAATACCAAAAGAAGATTTGCAGTATATTTTTGAAAGATTCTACAGAGCAGACAAGTCAAGAAATAGGCTAACAGGTGGTTCCGGTATAGGATTAGCTATAACTAAAGCAATGGTAGAAGCACATAACGGAAGCATAGAGGTGCAAAGTAAACTAAATGAAGGCACAGAATTTACAATTAAAATGGATAAGTAATAAAAGAGCTTGAATGATTCATATATAGGAATCATTCAAGTTCTTTTATTGTGAGTTTACAACCAACTATTGAACTTAGATTAAGTACTATACCTGTTTAATCTCTTAGGGTCAATTCCCCGCAGCTCTGCTGCGTGCGTTCTGTCATTGCGAGGTACGAAGCAATCTTGTACTTAAGCTAAAGGAGAGATTGCCTCGCAAAAAGATGCTCGCAATGACAAATAGATACCCCGCAGCTTTGCTGCGGGGAGAATTCATTATTATGGGATTTATTTTATATGCATTTTTATAATTTGACAGAATACACTGTGTATATGTGTTAAAATATACATGAAAAATAGAGTGTACATTAGTGTATACTGTAAATTTAATTTTAAGGAGTGATAATATGAGACGATTACTTGGTTTTATTCTAGTGTTTATATTTATAACCATTGTATCAGTCAATGTTGGAGAAGCTAAAAATTTTTCGGATTTAAGACAAAATCATTGGGCATATGGACAGGTGAAAAAATTAGTAGAAGCAGGGGTCATATCTGGATATGAAGATGGTACATTTAGACCTAATGGTATGGTGACAAGAGCGGAATTTGCAAAAATTCTTGTAAATGCACTAAAACTTAAGATACAACAAACAAGTAATTCTGACTTCTTGGATATTCCTAGAGACCACTGGGCTAAACAATATGTAGAGGCAGCTAAGTATTATCTTACAGGATTTAAAACAAGCAAAGGTGATTACTTTAAACCTGATTTACCCTCAGTTAGAGAAGATATGGCAGTAGCAATAGTAAAAGCAAAAGGACTAGAGGATGAGAAATATAATAAAAGTACACTAGACAAATTTAACGATAAAAATTTGATATCGAAGAATCTTCAAGGTTATGTAGCTATAGCAGTAGAAAAAGGAATTATGGTTGGTTCAGAAGGATCGGATCGGAAAATGTATTTTAGGCCTCAAGATAATATAACAAGAGCAGAGACGGCAGTATTGCTTGATAGAGTAAGCAATATATCAGGAGACAAAGTGACATATGATGAAGAAGATAAGGTTGATTATGATAACAATATAAATCTCGCTAAAACCCCAAAATTAGAGTATAGTGTTGAAAATGGTAGAATAGCTCTGAATTGGACAGAGGTTGATAATGATGATTTTAGATATTATAAAGTGGTTTTATCAAAGAGTGACAGAACGCCAGAATATCCGGATAACGGGTATATAGCTCATATATCGGATGTAAATAGAAATTATCTTTATATCACAGAAGGAATGAGTTATGAAGATGGAGATTTTGGTAGAAATACAGTTTCAGGGGACAGTTATTATGTGAGTATTACGACTGTTTATAATGATGTGAAATATACGAGTAACACTATAAGAGTAACTTTGCCGTAAAGTAAATTTAAATGTCTGTATAATAAGGGTAAGGGTTTTATATTCTCCCCTGCTAAAGGAGAGCTAGAGGGGGTCATAGATTTGGTATTAAAATAATGTGTCCCCACCTAACCTCCTCTAAGCAAGGGAGGGGAAAAATAAAAAGATTTGATTTTTATAGGATGAAGATTAAGTCTTTTTTGTTGTAAAAAATCGTATAATAATATGTAAGAAAACAAGAAATGGTAAAACCATTATAAAATATATCTGCAACCAGTTCCCCATTCTTATAGCATTGTTTAGCGAATATATTATAACATTATGAATATTTTTATATGTGACATTATTTTATATAAAGGCTAATAATAATAATTTGAAAATAAAATTATTGCCTTTTTTATGTAAATATGATATTATTAAATCTAAAACATAGGTATAAAAGTATGATTCAGAATTGAAATATTGAGTCTATAAGGAGCGAATTTAAGTTATGATTAATTTAAAAAAATCAAATAAAAGAATTCATAATGTTGTAAGTAATTCAAGTGATATGAAGGTGTTGTTATATACTGAATGGCTAAAGTATATATCTAACTCTGGGGTTGGTAGAGCTATTAAACATCAAATGAAAGCCTTAGAAGAAAATAATATACAATATACTACTAATTGTAATGACGATTTTAATATAGTACATATAAATACAATAGGACCTAAATCTTATCTTTTGGCAAAAAGGTGCAGTAAGCAAGGTATAAAAGTTATAATACATGCACACTCGACAGAAGAGGACTTTAAAAATTCTTTTATAGGCTCTAATTTAGTATCAAAGTTATTTAAAAGCTGGTTAATTAAAGTTTATAATTTAGCTGATCAAATTATAACTCCTACACCATATTCAAAGGAAATATTAGTAGGATATGGATTAAACCCAAACATTGAATGTGTATCAAATGGTATAGAATTAGAGTATTTTAAAAATGATGAGGAACTGGGCAAAAAGTTCAGACAAAAGTATGGGTTTTCAATTAATGATAAAATTATTACGGCAGTAGGGTTACCAATAGAAAGAAAAGGAATACTTGATTTTATCGAGCTAGCTAAAAGATTGCCTAATTACAAATTTGTATGGTGTGGAGATATAAATTCTTTATATCTACCAGGAAAGGTAAAGAAAGTTTTAAAGAATCTTCCTAGTAATGTATATCGCTTGGGATATGTACAACGAGATATGATGAGAGGTGTTTATGCAGGATCAAACATATTTGTTACGATGTCATATGAGGAAACTGAAGGTATTGTTGTTTTGGAAGCCATCGCGACAAAACGACAAGTTATAGTCAGAGATATAGGTGCGTATAAAGGATGGTTACAGGACGGAGATAACTGCCATATGGCAAGAAATCTTAATGAGTTTGAGGGAAAAATAAATAAATTATTTAATAAAGAGTTAGAGGATCTTTCTGAAAAGGGATATGAAGTTGTAAAAGAAAGAGATATAAAAAAGATAGGTAAAAAACTCGCAAGTATATATCAGAAAACACTAAATAAATAAAAAAACTATGAGAAATAGGTGAAATTCAAAATTTGAATGCTTGATTTTTATTGAGATATATGTTAATATACAAGTGCTGAAATGAAATACGAGTAAAAGTATTGCATAGGCTTTAAAATATTTTTCAAAAATAAGGATGAAAAAAATGAAAAAAAAATGGTTTAACATTATTATACTTGTAGGTTCGCTACTTGTATTCTTTGGGATAGTGGCATTTACTGATGGTGCAGATAAATTTATTCAAAATATAGCAAAAGTTAGTTTTGAATTATTCTTACTTGCTATTGTAGCAATGATAACATATTGGATGCTAGAAGCAATTATTTTATATATATTTGTTAAATCAAAGTATAAAGAATATAGTTTCATGGCTGTTCTTAGAGTATCAATGATAGGACAATTTTTCAATTCGGTTACCCCTTTTTCAACAGGAGGACAACCGATGCAGCTATATGCTATGACTAAAGATGGTATAAGCTCTGGGGAAGCTGGCTCTATACTTGTTATGAAGTTTATAGTATACCAAGTAATATTAACTCTATATTCTATAATGGTAATATTCTTTAAGTACAACTTTTTTGTTTCGCATGTCGATAAATTTATGCTTCTTGCTTTAATTGGTTTTATAGTTAATTCCTTTGTGATGGTTGTATTGTTTGCGTTTACTCACTATGCTGAGTTAACAACCAAATATATACATTCATTGGTAAAACTATGTTCTAAATTTAAAATATGTAGACATTCAGATGATATTGAAAATAAGATTAAAGATGAATTAACTTATTTTAAAGAGCATTCAAAAAGCTTGAAATCAAATATGAAGGTATTAGTTACAACGAGTTTATTGACCATTATGCAATTAACTATATTTTTTTCAATATCTTATATAATATATAGAGGGTTCGGAAAGACAGGAAATATGACAGATATTATATCGGCGAATGCTTTTGTAACTATGATAACATCATTTGTACCACTACCAGGAGCATCAGGTGGTGCAGAGGTAAGCTTTGGGATGTTGTTTAATATATTTTTAGAACCAGGCAAAATCTTACCTGCTATATTTTTGTGGAGATTCGTAACTTTTTATTTAAATATAATAGTTGGTGGAATGGTAGCGTTGTTAGCACCTGAACAACCTCTGAAAGCATAGTCTAAGATGCTGGATAAAGATGGTGAAATGAATTGGAATAGGACTTCTTAATGAGGTCTTTTTTGTTTTTTTGTAAATAATATTGACAAAAAGATTATTTATGCATATAATATGTATATATTCGGAATAAAGGATATACTTATACTGTGGGGTGAATAAGAGTGAAAGAGATATTAAATGTAACGAGTGCATTGTCAGAAGAGATAAGGCTCAGAATAATAAACTTATTGTTTGAGTCAGAATTATATGTTTGTGAAATAGTAGATATATTGGGGTTGCCACAGTCTACAGTATCAAGGCATCTCACAATACTTAAAAATGCTAATATAGCAAACGACACGAAGAGTGGCTTATGGGTTAAATACTCATTAAATAAAAACAGGATTTATAATACTATTATAAAAAGTTTGGTGAAAGAAGAACTTATAAACATACAAAAATGTAAAGAAGATATACAAAAGTTGAAGGAAAGACTCGTAAAAGATAGAGGTTGTAAAGATAATTGCAAGGGGGAAGAATAATGTATAATATATTAATAGTTGGAATGGGCGGATTTATAGGTGCTTCGTTAAGATATGTTATATATAAAGTATCAGAAAAACTATTAGGTAATTTATATCCTTATGGTACGCTTACTGTAAATGTTTTAGGATGTTTTTTAATAGGAATAATGATGTCATCTATAAATGTATCAGATAATTATAAATTATTTTTAATTACAGGAATTTTAGGTGGACTTACCACGTTTTCTGCGTTTGCATACGAGACCACAAATATGTTTACAAGTGATAAAATAACAATGGCATTTATCAATATCTTTTTGAATCTAACATTATGCTTTATAGGTGTTATAGTGGGAAGGTATTTAATGTTGGGAAGTATTAAATAAAAAAGAGGTGAGTTTGAGTGAATATATTTAGTTTTTTAAACGATCAAGTTTTAAAAATGCAATGGTTAAGCGATATAGTAAAGTTTTTAGTTGAAAATGTATTTGATTTATCGATACAAAGTAAAGTGGGTGGTGCAGTTCACTTTTTTATGTATGATGTTGTTAAAATATTTATTTTGTTATCAGTATTGATATTTTTAGTATCATATATTCAAAGTTATTTCCCACCAGAAAGAACAAAAAAGATACTAGGGAGATTTAAAGGGATAAAAGGCAATATAATGGGGGCACTTTTAGGAACAATTACCCCGTTTTGCAGTTGCTCTAGCATACCGATATTTATAGGATTTACTTCAGCAGGATTACCACTTGGAGTCACATTTTCATTCCTCATATCATCTCCATTTGTTGATATTGCATCATTTCTTGTATTACTATCATTTTTTGGAATAAAGGTAGCACTTGCATATGTAGTTGTTGGTGTTATACTTGCAGTAGTAGCAGGAACCATCATAGAAAAATTGGATTTAGGTGATCAAATACAAGATTATGTTAGAAAAATAAAAAGTGTTGACTTGGAAGTTACTGAGTTGACAAAAAAGGAACGAGTTAATTATTCAGTAGGGGAAGTAAAAAACATAATTAAAAAAGTTTGGATATATATATTAATAGGTGTCGGTATAGGAGCGATGATTCACAATTTTATCCCACAAGATATAATAGATAATGTTGTCGGATCAAACAATCCATTTGCAGTAATACTTGCCACACTTGTCGGAATACCCATGTATGCAGATATATTCGGTACTATTCCAATAGCTGAGGCACTATTTGCAAAAAGTGTTGACATAGGAACTGTGCTTGCTTTCATGATGGCAGTAACAGCACTATCATTCCCATCTATGGTTATGATAAGTAGAGTTGTAAAACCAAAGTTACTTACAATATTTATATCAATAGTTACAGTAGGTATTATAATTATAGGATACTTGTTTAATATTTTTTCATATTTATTAATATAAATTATGTAAATGAAAATAAAAATAAAACAAATTGGAGGAGATTAAAATGAATATAAAAATTTTAGGAATGGGTTGTACAAATTGTAAAAAATTACATCAGCTAGCAGAAGAATGTGCAAAAGAGTTGAATGTTAGTGTTGAAATGGAAAAGGTAGAGGAAATACAAAAAATAATGGAATATGGAGTAATGGTAACACCGGCTATTGTAATAAATGAGAAAGTAAAGGCATATGGAAGGATTCCAAGCAAGGAAGAAATAAAGGGATATATAAAAGAAGAAAATTTAGATAACAATGAGGATGTATGTAAAATGAAAACGCTTAAAATTGAATGGAGGCACCTTGATGTGGTAGGTGAGACTTGCAACCGTTGTTATGATACGGGTGAAAATCTCACGCAGGAAGTAAAAAGATTAAATAGAGTGTTACAACCACAGGGTATTGTAGTAGAACTGACTGAGTCCAAACTTGATGAAACCCAAATTGCAGAGTCGAATATTATCATCTTTAATGGAGTTCCCATTGAAGATATTCTGAATATCGAGGTATCAAAGAACTACTGTGATTCCTGTACATCTTTACTAGGAACGGAAGCTTACTGTCGGACAGTTATGTATGATGGTAGTGAATATGAGGATATCCCAGCAAAGGCTATTCGTGAGGCTGCATATAAAGCATTAGGCATAGAGCAAGGAAAAACTTCATTACCAGACGGCAGTTCTAGTTGTGGCTGTAATAGTAATGGTTGTTGTTAACATCTCTAATTTTTTATGATAATCTGCTAGACAATCAAGTCTTTATAATGAATCTCCCCGTGGCAAGCCGACGGGGAATTAAACCCAAAGAGATTAAAAATAATATATCTACTGAATAAGTGATAGTTAATAAAAAATTAAAAGAAAAACATTTATATTTTAAAATAAAATAAAATATTATTGACAAAAAATTATTAATATGATAGTATTTGTTTGTAAATTATGTTGATTAATGCATAAAATGTAATTTAAAGCTGTTATTTTAAAGAATTTGACAATAATGTAAGGCATAAGACAATGGAGAAACATGTCAGAATAAGCTTGATACTGTTATATTAATACATATAACAGTATCAAGCTTAGAAAAATTATATATCTAACAAAAGCAAAATATCAAGAGGATGTAAAACAAACAAACTTTATGTTTTTTGGGAGTAATTATTAAAATTATAAAAAAATATGAAAGCGAGGAGAAACAAATGAGAAAAATATTAAATCTTTTAGGAGTAACTTTATCAATCTGTTTTGTAGTATTAATGTTAGTTGGATGTGGTGGTAAAAGTTCAGAGGAAAAGCCAGTAGATGATGAAAATGTGACTCAAACAAGTACAAATGAAACACCTGTAACAGAGGAGACTATAAAAATTACGGCGATAGGTTTGGAAGACCCAGTGACGATGGTTAAGAATTTTGCACCATTGTGCGATTATTTAAGTAAAGAAATAGGAAAAAAGGTTGAATTTATTCCATCTTCAGATTATGAAAAAGCAGTACAAGGCTTAGAACAAGGAACAGTAGATATTGCACACCTTGGGCCAGTTACATATGTTCAAGCACATGATAAATTTAAGGCAGAGGCATTGGTAAAAGCAATAGAAGGTAAGGACACAGAATATAGCTCAGTAATTTTTGTTAGAGATGATAGTGCTGTAAAAGATGTAAAAGGATTAATGGGTAAGAAGGTTGCGTTCGGAGATAAGGATTCTATGTCTTCAAACTGTGCTCCTAAATACCTTATGTACAATGAGGGCGTTAAAGAAAGTGACCTTGCAGAGGCAAAGAATTTTACAAGTCAAGATGAGGTAATATCTCAAGTATTAAACAAAAACTATGATGCAGGTGCAGTTAAAGAAAGTATTTTTGAAAAGAATAAGGATAAAGGAATAAAAATACTTGGTAAACAAGAACACATACCTACTTTTGCTATTACAGCAAGAGAAGGATTAGATGCAAAATTAAAAGAGGATATAAAGAATGCGCTTTTAAAATTAAAAGATGTTGAGATATTAAAAGCAGTTGATAAAAAATATACTGGATTTACAAGTGTAACAGATGAAGATTATGCTTGGGTACGTGAGGCAATGGTTAAGCTAGATATTAAATAATATATAATATTTAAGATGTATTATATTAAGCAAGTTGTATCTTAATACAACTTGCTTAAATTTAGTTTTAGGCTAATCACTTTGGGTTTAATTCCCCGTCGGCTTGCCACGTTCTTGTCATTGCGAGGAGGTTCTTTCGACGAAGCAATCTCGTTTTTGAAAGATGAGATTGCTTCGCAAAAAACGCTCGCAATGACAACATGATACCCCGTAGGCTTGCCACTGGAGATTCATTTATTTTAAATACCACTATACAAATAAGAAAAAGGAGGGGGACTTTGATGATAAGTAAGTGGGGTAATTTACTAAAGAATAATGTATTCAATAAAATATTAACAAAAATATTTAAAAAAATATTCAAGAAAGTAAATATTAAGGTTTCTTTTTCAATGAAAATTATAATTATGTTTTCAACTATGTTACTTTTAATTTTATCAATAATGGCAGTAATGCTATACAACTGCCAAAGTACAACTTTAGAAGATGAACTTGAAAAAAGAGGAAAAATTTTATCAAAAAACATAGCGAATTCCTGTATCAATTCAATGTTGATAAAAGATTACAATGTATTAAGGCAGATTGTACAAGGGTTAGAAGTAGGGGAGAACGCCGAAGATTTAGCAATGGAGTATATTGCTATAATTGATGAAAACTATGTTGTGAAAGAACATAATAATGATACATTAAAAGGAACAAACTTAAAGAATATAATAAACTTAAAAGAAATCAATCCAGATAAGATTACAACAAGTGAGCTAAGCTATAAAAAAGCACTACAAATGATGGGGGTTGAACAATCTGAAACAATTTCTAAATCTCAAAATGCGGTATTAGAAATAACAGCACCCATTATAGGACCAGTTAAGAATTTAGGGTATGTAAAAATAGGTTACAGTAAGAAACCAATCACTCAGGAGTTGGGTTCGTTAATTTTAGAAATATGTATTATTACAAGTTTATTCATTGTTATTAGTATAATTGCATGCATATTTATGGCTAGGATATTTACAAAACCTATTTATACAATAGTTGAGTCAACAAAAAGTTTGGCGATGGGAGACCTAACAAAAACCGTTGTCATAAATACAAATGATGAGTTTCAACAGTTGGCAAGTTCTTTTAATATGGCGATAGAGAAGCTCAATGAGTTAATAAAATCTGTCATATTAAGTACAAAAGATGTAAATGAATTAGGTAAGAAGGTTTATGATGGTTCAAGGGAAACATCAGAAATCTCAAATCAGATAGGACATACAGTGGATGAACTTGCAAAAGGTTTTCAGGAGCAGGTTAATACGACTAATACAATCATGGATACTATTGTTGAACTTGATCAATTAATTAAAGAGATTGCAGAAAAGGCAGAACTAGTTAAGACTGCATCAGATAATACAGTTTGTGCCGCTCATGAAGGCGAAGAATCTGTTAGTAATACTATTAGAAAGATGAATGAAGTAGATGAATCAGTTAAACAGATGTTTGAAGTAGTTAAAACACTTGGAGATAAATCTATAAAGATAGGGGAAATTGTAAATTTAATTTCTGATATTGCAAGTCAAACCAATTTGCTTTCACTAAATGCTGCAATTGAAGCTGCAAGAGCTGGAGAACAAGGAAGAGGTTTTGCAGTGGTTGCAGATGAAGTCAGGAAATTGGCAGAAAAGAGTGTAAACTCAACAAGTCAAATAGAATCTATAATACTTGAAATTCAGAGTTCAGCAGCAAAAACAGTTCAATTAATGAACTTAAACTCACAAAAATTAACTGAGGGAACAGAAACCATAAGTGTTACTGAAAAATCACTAAAGAAAATCATGGATGCTGCACAAAACACAGCAGGTATGGTTGAAGATATATCAAGTGCAACTTTTAACCAAACAAGTAAAAGTAAAGAGGTTGTTTCATCAGTAGAAACGTTGGTTGTAACTACACAACAAGCTGCTTCATGTTCTGAGGAAGTATATGCATCCGTTCAGGAACAATCGGCTAGGCTTATGGAAATTGACTCTTATTCAGAAGACTTAAATAAGATTGCAAATGATCTTTCAGATAAGGTAATGCAGTTTAAAGTTTAATATCTCTTAGGGTCAATTCCCCGCAGCTCTGCTGCGTGCGTCCTGTCATTGCGAGGTACGAAGCAATCTGGTACTTAAGCTAAAGGAGAGATTGCTTCGCAAAAAGATGCTCGCAATGACAAATAGATACCCCGCAGCTTTGCTGCGGGGTATCTATTTATTTTAAATTTTATTTGATTTTGTCATACTAAACTAATGCAATAAGAAATAATATTTGAAATAAAAGAGAAATTGTGTTAAGATAACAAGATAATAAGTAGAAAGGAAAAACATATGAAGATATTTAAATTTATTGATGGGTTTAAAGAAAAACATAAAGCAAAGCGTACAGCTTTGGATTTTATCAAATACATAGGACCTGGATTCTTAGTAACCATTGGGTTCATTGATCCAGGGAATTGGGTAACGAATATTTCTGCTGGTTCTGAGTTTGGGTATTCTTTGCTTTGGATAGTAACAATCGGAACTTTATTCCTGATTATATTGCAACATAATGCTGCACATTTGGGAATTGCTACTGGTTACTGTCTGTCAGAGGCTGCTACGAATTATTTAAAACCATGGGCCAGTAGAAGTATACTGACAACGGCTATGCTGGCATGCATATCTACAGCACTTGCAGAGATATTGGGGGCGGCAATAGCATTAAATATGCTGTTTGGATTACCAATAAAAATAGGAATTATGATAGTACTAGGTTTTGTAATGTGGATGCTATTTACTAATTCATATAAAAAGTTAGAAAGATGGATAATAGGATTTGTTTCTATTATAGGAGTCTCATTTATAGTTGAACTTGGACTTGTGCATGTGGAATGGGACAAAGCAGTAATGGGAATGGTTATCCCTAACATACCAGTAGGCTCAATGTTTATTTTAATGAGCGTTTTGGGTGCAGTTGTCATGCCTCATAACCTATTTTTGCATTCTGAAATAATTCAGAGTAGGCAGTGGAATTTGAAGGATGAACATATCATTAAGAGACAGCTGAAGTATGAGTATATTGATACAGTGTTTTCTATGTTAGTTGGATGGGCTATAAATTGTGCAATTATACTAGTAGCTGCTGCAACATTCTTTGCTGCAAATGTGGAAGTTACTGAGTTATCACAAGCACAAAAGATGCTAGTACCTCTTGTTGGAAACGGTGCATCCACTCTTTTTGCCATAGCATTATTGTTTGCAGGGATATCTGCAGCTGTTACAGCAGGAATGGCAGGTGGAAGTACATTTGCAGGCATATTTAGTGAACCATATGACATCAACGATAAGCACACCAAACTGGGTGTTGGACTAACCCTTGTTTTAGCGACAATACTTATTTTCTTCATAGATGATATATTCAAAGGCCTTTTATTATCACAAATGTTTTTAAGCGTACAGCTTCCATTTACAATATTTCTACAGATATATCTAACATCATCAGGAAAAGTAATGGGTAAATTTAAAAATGGAGTATTCGATAGATTATCACTTTGGATAATAGGGGTTACTGTAGTGATTTTAAATATTATGCTTTTTATGGACTATATTTTATAGCAGGAAAGTCCTCTCTAAATAACCCAAGGTATTGAGCTTTGATGTTGAAGATTCAATACTTTTTAGTTACAATTGAATTTCAAATCATGGTGTTTCATTTAAAAGAGGTTCGGTATATGATATAATAAACTTACACTTAGCAAAAACAATATATAGGAGCTGATAACGATGGAAAAAATGATGAGAAAGGTATACATCATGTTATTTATCCTACTCCCGATAATATTTGTAAATTATACAAGTGTATTTGCAATGATCCTACAATATGATGGACAGACATATGAATATACAGCACAACCTGTTAAACTTAGAGTAAATGGTGAGACAGTAAGTACTGACATGCCTCCAATAATACTAAATGACAGAACATTAGTGCCAGCAAGGGATGTTTTCGAGAAACTAGGTGCTAAGGTGAACTGGGATGAAAAGTATAAACAAGTTTATGTGACATATGCAAATAAGGTGATAATATTAACGATAAATAATAAAACGGCATACATTAATGGGATAACAAGTGAACTTGATGTGCCTGCAAAAATAATAAATGATAAAACTATGATACCTGTAGCCTTTGTAGCAAAGGGGATAGGTTTTAATGTGAGCTGGAACGAAAAAACAAGAGTAGTATCTATTCAAGATAAAAACATGGTTGTAGTCGATGATAGTAAGGTTGTTCTGGGATATGCTACATATTATTATGATGGCGACAAGACATCTTATAACTCGATGGTAAATAATAAAGATGTACTTGATGAAGTAATTACGCATACGTATACTGTTGATGGGTTAGGAAATCTTACAGGACTAATACCGACAAATCAGATAGATTTCGCAAAGGCAAACAATATAAACCTGAAAGCTTCTGTGACAAATCAGTTTGATAGTGAAGTAGCCAAAAAGCTGCTAGAAAGCACTGAAAATAGAAGTAAATTGATAAATAACATTTTAGTTCAAATGAAAAAGTATGGTTACTCAGGAATATGTATAGACATAGAAAATGTGTACGCATATGATAGGGAATATATGACGAGGTTTATGAAAGAACTATATGAGACGCTATCGCCTATAGGATATTTAGTAACGATAGATTTACCAGCAAAAACATATGATAATAAAACAGCTGCTTGGCAGGGTGCGTTTGACTATGAGGGGCTAGCTCCATATGCAGACCAATTCGTAATTATGGCATATGATGAGCATTACCCACAAGGTACAGCAGGATCAGTCGCTTCAGCAGGTTGGGTAGAAAAAGTAGTTAAATATGCAATAAGTATAATACCAGAAGATAAAATACTTTTAGGCGTGGCTGCCTATGGATATGACTGGTCAACAAGTGGGACAAGGTCTTATACAATAAGCAAAGCATACTCAGTAGCCGCAAAATATGGTGCAACTATAAACTGGGACACAGTCTCAAAGTCTCAATATTATGAGTATACAGATGAAAAGGGAATAAAACACAAAGTTTGGTTTGAAAATGAAAAGAGCTTAGCAGCAAAACTGGATATAGTGAACGACTATGATTTAAAAGGAATAAGCATATGGGCATTAGGGTACGAAACACAGGCGTATATGGATGAAATAGAAAATCAGGATTGGTCTTGATTAATAAATAAATCATAACAAGCAAGGTTTTATTCAAGAAGGATAAAACCCTTTGAGGAAAGATTATTGGAGGGATTAATATGAAAAAAAAATATATTAACAAAACATACTTGAGAGGGATGGAAAAGTATGATATTAAACTAATTAAAGATGAGGAGTTAAATTGTTATATTTCACTCAAGAAGATTGATAAAGTGGAAGAGCCACTTGTTATGAATCATGATGGAATAAATGTTTGTGTAATAAACGATGGATATTATATAATTGAATATGTGTCAATTGATGATAACTATATCGTAAGAACATTCTTTGATAAAGAGCAGAAAGTTGTTGAATGGTATGTAGACATAAGCAAAGAAAATGGAGTAAGTGAGGATGGAATACCATTTTATTATGATTTATATTTGGATATACTTGTATTTGATGAAAAGGTAATATTAATTGATGAAGATGATTTGAAAGAAGCACTTGATGAAGGAAAAATAACACAATATGATTTTGATTTTGCTTATGAAGTTGGATACAAATTAATAGAACAGATTAAGTGCAAGCAAAATAAATATATTAATAGAAATAATACTGATTTGAAGAAAATGCTGAAAATGATTAACATGTAGTATAGGTATTAATATACTTGTTATGTAATATAAATTAAGAATATATAATTTAAAATATTGATATTACAAATTACTTGGGCTAATTAAAATGTACCCTATAGAATAGACTGTTTATTTGTCTATTCTATAGGGTACATTTTAAAATAAACTTAATCTCTTTGGGTTTAATTCCCCGTCGGCTTGCCGCGTTCTTGTCATTGCGAGGAGGTTCTTTCGACGAAGCAATCTCGTTTTTAAAAGATGAGATTGCTTCGCAAAAAACGCTCGCAATGACAACATGTTACCCTGTCGGCTTGCCGCGGGGAGATTCATTTTTGTTTAAAAAAAAGTTAATAAAGTATAAATAACTATATTTAAATTTCAAAATATGCTATAATAATGGAAAATATTAAGAAAAATTGGAGGAGACGTTATGGATAAGAAATTTATAACAACTGGTGTGAATTTTGAGGGGTATAAGGTAACAGAAAATCTAGGTATTGTCAGAGGAATTACAGTTCGTTCAAGAAGTGTTGTAGGGACTTTTGGCGCAAGCATCCAAAGTGTTTTTGGAGGAAATATAACAATATATACGGAATTGTGTGAACGAGCTAGACAAGAGGCGTTTGATATAATGATAGAGCATGCTGATAATATGAATGCTAATGCAATAATAAGCATGAGATACGATGCGAACCAAGTAGGAGAAGGTATAACTGAAGTTTTGTGCTATGGCACGGCTGTGAAAATAGAAAAATAAACGGATATGTTTATTTGAAATTTTAATTCAGGAGGGTTTTATGGAAACTTCAATAATTATTGGTGTTATTGTATTTGTCTTAGTACTGGCATTTATAAGTATATATAATGGGATAATCTTAATGACAAACAAGGTGAATGAAGCGTTTTCTACAATGGATGTTTATCTTAAAAAGAGGTATAACTTAATACCAAATTTAATACAAACTGTAAAAGAATATATGTCTCACGAAAAAGAAATATTGCAAAGTCTGGTTAATGCTAGAACTTTAGCTACTCAAAGTACTAATTCTGAGAATATAATAAGTTCTAACAACGAGATATCTATAGGATTACAAAAAGTTTTGCTTATGGTAGAGGCTTATCCTAATTTAAAAGCAAGTACAAACTTCCTAGAATTGCAAAAAGAACTAAACCAGATTGAAGAAGATATTACAAATGCACGTAAATATTACAACGGGTCAGTTAGAGAGTATAATAACTACATATCGATATTTCCCAATCTAATCGTAGCAGATATTTTAAATAAAAAAGAAAAAATGTACTTTCGCATTGAAGTTTTAGAAAGAGAAAATCAAGAAGTAAAATTTTAGAACCAAAAATTGGTATGGTTTTGGTGGTGGATTATCGACAAAGGTTCTTGGTAATACGACTGTTACTAAAGTAAATAAAAATAAATAGTGTGAGATAATAAGCAAGTTTTTATTCAAAGGATGTGGCACATATGATGAAGGGAAGTAAATATTTTGACTACACCGTGTCAAAGCATATTAAGGAAGCAATCGATATTAATATACAGCGACTTCCTCTTTATTCTGATTTAACAGGCGGAAGGTCTGAAAAAATTAGTAGTAGTTTAATTTTCTATGAGAAGATAGCTTGGGTAGTTTTCATATTTCTAGAACAGTTTGCAAGACCATATCATAGGAATGGAATTCCTATAATGTCAGAGGAAGTTGTATCTATGAAATCAATACCTAAGTTTAGTGATATTGGACATAAAGATACAGAGACATTTTTTATAGATTTCAAAAGGATAGATTCTAAAGATATAGGGTATAAGATTAGAACTGCATATAATAAAGATAGTTTTATAGGTGTGGCTGAAACAACTGAAGAAATTTTAATTAATTACAATGATTGTGTCAGGTACTATTGTCTTACTAGACATTTATTAGAGTCGATTGTAAGGGCTTCATATCTTGCTATCGAGTATGATGTATATGCAAAAGCTCGAAGGATAAAGTCACCAGCCTTGCTTTCATGGATATTTATAAATACTCTAATCTTAGCAATAGGCAAAGCTTCTAAAATCGACATGCTTGCGGAATCAATTCAAGCTGAAGGTGTACCTATACTTTATAATGATCTTCCTCATGTACCAGCTAAATCAAGCTTTTATGAGGTAAAAGAGAAGGAAACATGTCATTATTAAATAAAATAATAGGTAAACCCAAAAGTATTTATAAAAAGTGTAAATACATATAATATCGATATTTATTTTGGTTAGTATATATAAGGATACATCCTAAAAGCGAGGAGGTGACCTATGAAAAAGATTATTCCCAATATCAATTTTAAAAATTGTAAAGAGGCTTTAGATTATTACAAGGAAATATTTGGTGGAGAAATAAAAAATCTTCAGAAATCAGACAATACACCTGGTTTTGAAGGACAAGAAGGAAAAATAATACATGTAGAACTTCATATTAACGATCAATGTATATTATATCTGGTGGATGCAATGGGTGATAGTGCAGAAAGTGGTAATATGGACTTGATACTTGAATTAGATAGTGAAGAAGAAATAAATAAACTATACAAAGCTTTGAGTAAGGATGGCACTATAAAATTTGAGTTACAGAAGACATTTTGGGGAGCTCAACATGCAATAATTACTGATTGCTTCGGAGTTACATGGGGATTGAATTATATGCTACAATGAATAAAAGATAGTATTAACTTATTCTGAATAAGTTAATACTATCTTTTATTTTCAGTTTATATTTTGAAATTTGTTTAGGTTTTAGATTCTCCCCTGAGAAGGGGAAGGAACCAAAATACAAGTATTAATCTGATTTTAAATTATAATTTGTTAGTTATTGTAAATAATAGTTTTAGGTGATGATATGTTTGGATTGTTTAATAAAAGAGATCCTATAAAGGAAACAGAAAAAGATGATAAACCGCCAAGTATTAATAAATTAACAGGAATACTTGAAGAAGATATAAAGCTGTTTAGTAATATTTTCTCAAATAATGATACTTTAATAATTAGAAAATTTCAAAATAAATATTTAGATTCAGCTAAGTGCTGTGTTATATATATTGAAGGTATGGTAAAGAATGAAATACTTAATGAAAATATTATTAAGCCTATATTGTCTAACAATTTAGGAGAAGAAATATCAAATAAGAATCTACTTGAAGAACTACAATATAAGGTTATCGTATCAAATAATGTAAAAAAGTCCTCTGATATTGATGAAATTGTAAACTCAGTAATATATGGAGATACAATATTCTTGCTTGATGGATATGACAAAGTTTTAATAATTAATTCTAAAGGTTGGGAGACTAGAGCAGTTGCGGAGCCAACATCCGAAAAGGTTATTCGCGGCCCTAGAGAGGGGTTTACAGAGTCCATCAATATAAATTTATCACTGTTAAGGAGAAAAATTAAAAACCCTGATTTAAAGTTTAAATTTAAGGAAATAGGGGTTATGACTCATACGAAAACTTGTATATGTTATATTGAAGGGTTGGTTTCTGACAAAATATTAAAAGAATTAAATAAGCGTTTAGATGATATTAAAATAGATGGGATACTTGATGCTGGGTATATTCAGGAGTTAATTAAAGACTCACCATATTCACCATTTGAAACGGTGGGAACTACTGAAAGACCGGATGTTCTAGCTGCAAAGCTACTTGAGGGACGTATTGGACTTTTTATTGATGGGACACCTTTCGTTTTAACTGTTCCGTTTTTGATGATAGAATATTTTCAAGTTAATGAGGATTACTATAATAACTTTATATATGCATCTATAAATAGGATATTAAGAATAACTGGAGGACTATTATCTATAAGTGTCCCAGCTATCTATATTTCACTTATCACATATAATCAAGAAATGATACCCACTCCACTCATCTTAAGTATATCTGCTGCTAGGCAAGGTGTTCCATTCCCTACGGTTGTCGAGGCTCTTCTTATGCTTTTAGTATTTGAAATACTCAGGGAGGCAGGAACTAGAATGCCTGTACAAATTGGACAAGCTGTTAATATAGTAGGTGCATTGGTGTTAGGACAGGCAGCCGTTGAAGCTAAATTAGTAAGTGCTCCAATCGTCATAGTAACAGCTTTGACTGGTATTTCATCACTACTTATTGTAAACTTAATAGGTGCTTCTATAATAACGAGAACTATATTTTTGCTTCTTGCGTCAATAATGGGTATGTATGGGTATATTTTTGGAGTTGTAGGGTTAGTTATATATCTTATGAGTATGCGTTCATTCGGTGTTCCGTATATGTTAAATATTATTTCATTTGATGAAGAGGACATAAAAGATACTATAATAAGAGCACCATGGTGGGAAATGAATTTCAGAACAAAACTAATTGTTGATAAAAACTATGTTAGACAGCCTAAAAAAAGTAGAGGTAAATGAAATGATGAGACTTTTTAAAATAGTCCTGATATCCTTTTTTATTTCAGTTCACATGGTTTTGTTATCTGGTTGTTGGAATTACAGAGAGGTAGAAAAAATGTCCGTTGTGGCTGGTGTAGCTATAGATAAAGGTGATGATAATCAATATAGTATGACTGTAGAAATAGTGGAAGCTAAAGGCGGTCAGGAACATAAAATAACTCCAAAGGTCATAACAATGACTGGTAACACCTTATTTGATACGATTAGAAATACTATATCAGTATCTGGTAAAAGATTATATTGGAGTCATACAAAGGTATTAATTTTAAGCAAGAATATAGCAGAAGACGATATGGTAAAAATACTAGATTGGTATAATAGAGATGCAGAGACGAGAGCTGATATGCATATTTTAGTTTCTAAGGAGAAAACAGCAAAGGAAATAATTGAAAGTAAGGCAAAAACCAATGAAGTTGTCTCATTTGAGATTGATGATATATTAGAGAATGAAAAAAGTCTATCAAAATCACCAAATATTGCAATATCAGATTTTATAGTTGATTTGGCGGCAGATGGAATCTCACCTATAACATCAGCAATTGGACTTCAAAAAACAGATGAACAATCTTCACCAAAGGTTATGGGGACTGCCATTTTTGATAAAAATAAGTTTATGGATTTTTTGAGTAGTGATGAAACGAAAATATTACTTTTCATTAAAGACATGGTAGAAGGTGGAGTTCTTGTTCAAGAACAAAAGAATAAGAGCGGTGTCACAAAAATAACATTAGAAATTATTAAAAGCAAGACCAAAATTGAACCTATATTTAGTGATGATAATGTGAATATAAAAATTAATATTGAAACAACAGTAGCAATTGATGAGATACAGGGGAAGGAAAATTATATGGAGGAGGGAAATAATATGAAATTGCAAAAGGATGTAGAAAAGAATATGAATATTAGAATAAAGAACTTAGTAAAAAAAGTACAGTCCAAATATAACACTGACATATTTGGATTTGGAAAGAAAATAAAAGAGAATTTACCGGATGAGTGGAAAAAATTAGAGTCAAAGTGGAAGAAGAAATTTAAAAATTTAGAAGTTACTGTTGACACTAAAATTAATATAAAAAATAGTGCAGCATTATATAAAACTCTTCCAGTTGGTGATTAGAATATGATTGTAGCAGTAGTTTTGGTATATGCATTAGTGATATTTATACAACTAGTTCCTGTATATAAAAATAACAATCGACGTGATTTTTGGGTCAATTTGACTATAACTATAATATCTTTTATAATTGCTATATTATTAAGTTTGAATATTAAAATATCTAGTCCGTCAGATTCTATAAAAGATATCATAATAGCTCTTTTGGGAAAGTAGGAATTGTATGAATAAGGAGATTATAACTAGTAAACAGGCGATTTGTATTATGATTTTTTTTATAACAGGAACTTCTTTACTAATTGGTACAGCAGGTGTGGCAAAAAGAGATTGTTGGATATCTATTATTTTAGGAATTATTATGGCAGTTCCATTTGTTATCATATATGCAAGAATATTAACGCTTTTTAGGGGTAAAGATATTTATGAGATAGTACAAATGGTTTTTGGAAAGATTTTTGGTAAGATAATAGCAATACTTTATATATGGTATGCATTTCATTTGGGTGCTTTGGTTTTAAGAAATTTTGGAGAATTTATAAATGTTGTTGCAATGCCAGAAACTCCAATGCTTGTTCCTATGTTTATGATAGGAGTATTATGTATCATGGTAGTTAGTGGTGGTGTTGAAATTATAGGAAGAACTTCGAAGTTCTTCTTCCCTATTATAGTAGCAGTACTAGTTTTAGTAAATCTATTGGGTATTACAGAATTGAATTTTGATAATATTAAGCCCATTTTGTACGATGGATTTTTGCCAGTATTTAAAGGTGCTTTTTCTGCGTTTTCGTTCCCTTTTGCTGAGACAGTTTTGTTTACAACCATTCTTTTTGCTTTACAACCTAAAAAGTCAGTCTACAATGTTTACTTATGGGGGTTATTAATTGGTGGGATTATTATATTAATCATTTGTATTAGGAATATATTGGTTTTAGGTCCAGATATTGCAGAAATTCTATATTTTCCTTCTCATGTAGCAGTGGGTAGAATAGAAATAGGTGACTTTATACAACGGATTGAAGTTACTGTTTCTATAGTGCTTGTAGTAGGAACATTTATAAAAGCAAGTATTTGTTTGTATGCTGCATGTAAAGGTATAAGTAGTCTGTTTGGTATGAAAAATTATAGAAATATCGTACTCCAAACGGGATTACTAATGATCTATTTTTCCTCGTTTATATACGAGAGCACAATGCAAATGGAACATTGGGCTTTTGAAATATATTCATATTATGCTTTACCATTTCAAGTTATTTTACCAATAATAATTCTAATTGCAGCTGAGATAAAGGTAAGAAAGGGTGATTTTAAGATAAGTGAAAATAGAAGTTAATTATATTTCAAGTTGAAAGTCAAATAAAATAGTATAAATAGTAAAATATTTTTAAAATATGTTGATAAAATATAATAGTTTGGTATAATATAATTTGTAAGATATAAGAAGTAAAAATAAAAAGGGAGATGGATACAAATGAAAAAAAGATTGATTCTTTTAGTGAGTGTTTTATTGATGGTATTTCAAGTGAATTATTCTTTGGCTGAGGATAATATAAAAATTAATATGTATGGAGAAGATTTATATATAAAAGATCAGGGACCTATATTATATAACGATAGAACCTTGGTACCAATTAGGGTAATATTTGAAAGGCTGGGTTTGGAAGTTTCGTGGGACGCAGATAAAAGAGTAGTTACTGGAAAAAAAGAAGGACTAGAAATTTATTTACAAGTTGACTCTAATATTTCGAAGCTGAATAAAAAGGAAGTAATTTTAGATGCTCCCGCTAGTATAATAAATGATAGAGTTATGGTACCTTTAAGATTTATTGCTGAAAGCTGCGATAAAGATGTAGAATGGGATCAAGATAATAAAACAGTAAGAATAAAAGAAAAAGCTCAGGTAACAACAGCAGAAGAATTTTTAAATGCAATTGAATCAAATAAAAATATATATTTAGCTAATAATATTGATATAAGTGAAGTAATGGAAAAAAGTGAAACCTATGATCTAAAGCATACAATTTTGAATAATAATGTAGAATATGATGGAGAAAATGTAGTAATCACTAACATCGAAAATTTATCAATAATAGGTATCGATAGTGCAAAGAAAGTTCAAATAAGTATTTCTAAAGAATATTTAAATAATGTAATGTTTTTCGAAAATTGTGAAAATCTAAAACTTGAGAATTTAGAAATCGTTGATAAAAAAACAAAAGATCAAAAGATAGGTATAATAAAAATTGAAAGTTGTTATCGAATAAATACAAATAATTTAAACTCTTTTTTTACTACTAATACTAATACACTTGAAAGTGGTGAAATAATAGTAAAAACACAATCTATAAGTAATAATAAACTAGATGGTGAAACAAAAATATATTACAAAAATGGAAACTTGATGTGTGAAGCAATATATAAAGATGGATATCCTGAAGGATTGATAATCCTATACTATGAAAGTGGCATTAAAGCGGTAAAAGCTGAAGTAACAAAAGGTGATTACGGGATAAAACCAATAGGAGGAAGAGTAATTTATTATTATAATAATGGAAATGTTATGATAAATGTTAAGGTAGGAGATGATTTTAACTTCGCTGAAGGAGAAGTATATAATGAGAAAGGAACATTACTATATAATGGAAAATTTGAAAATGGTAAACCTATAAGTATGACAGACGAAGAATGGAGTAAATTAGGACAAATATTTACAGAAGGAATGGGTATTTACGAACCAGTATTAAACAATATATTTAATGGACATTTTGGAATATAAATTACATAATATATTTAGTGCAAACAAAATATGCAGATTATGGTGGAGATAATATACAATAATAATATAAGACAGCTTCAATTGCTGTCTTATATTATTTACAGGTGAAGAGTTAAACTCAAAATATTTTGTTGAATATCTAGAAAATAAATATAAAGATTTATACAATTTAGAGGACTAATTAGATCAAAAAGAGGTTATAAAGTTATAAGCAAAATGCTAAACTTTATAACCACTTTTTGATTTGGAAACATGGGCTAGAAAGCAAACTTATCATTAGGAGAGTTAAACAAAGAATCCAAAAACCACTTGACAAAAAAACTTATTTTTAAAGTTTTTAATATATATTTTTACAAATTATTTAAAAAACATATACAAAAACATAAATATTTGTTAAAATAACTTATGTGAAAATATTTTATATAGGGAGGAGTCTCGAAATATGAAAGAAAAGATTGTAGCATATGTATTATCTTTAGTGATGATAGTATCAAGTATGGGCAATGTATATGCCGATACAAATACAAATAATACAGGAAGTGATTTTACTTTAACAACTGACATTTCGGAACATTGGGCAAAAAATGAACTGATAAAATGGCAGGATAAAGGGCTGATTAAAGGGTATGAAGACGGAACTGTAAAACCAGACGGGAGCATAACAAGGGCAGAATTTTTTGCATTAGTAAATAGAATTTTTAATTTTAAGGGTGAAGCAGAGATCGTTTTTGACGATGTAAGCGAAGCTGAATGGTACAGTGAAGTGATTAAAAAATCAGTGGCTGCTGGGTACTTAAAAGGGTATCAAGATGAAAATGGAGTGATTGCAAAACCAAATGCTCCAATAAATCGTCAAGAAGCATCTGCGGTTTTATGCAGGGTATTTGAACTTGTAGGAAATTCAGATAATCTAGAAAATACATTTATAGACTACCAAGCAATAGAAGGATATGCCAAGCAAAATGTAAATGCACTTCTTGAAAAAGGCTATATCAAAGGCTATGAAAACCAAACATTCAGACCAAACAATAATTTGACAAGAGCAGAAGCGGTAAAAATGATTGACAGCATAGTAGGAGAGATATATAACCAGTCAGGAAGTTATACAGGTAAATACAATAATATAGTAATCAATACAGGTGACATAATGTTAAAAGATACAACAATAAACGGAAATCTATATTTAACAGAAGGAATTGCAGAAGGAAATGTATATTTAGAAAATGTTACGGTAATAGGGGATACAGTGATTAAAGGTGGGGGGTTAAACTCGATCATTATTAACAACTCTAATTTAAAAAACATTAAAGTAAAGAAAAATGATAGCAAAATAAGAGTTGTTTTAAGCGGAACAACAAAGTCATCAGGTGTCTCTCTTGAATCAGGAGCGATGATCCAAAAAGAAAAAGATAATGTTAGTGATATACCAGTTCGAATTTCAGAGAACATACAAGATGGAGCCAAGGTAACATTAAAAGGAGATTATGCCGAGGTAAATGTAGATAAAGCGGTATCTATTGAAACAGCTGCAGACTCAAGCATAGGTCAACTTAATTTAACTAATAAAATACAAGAAGGAGCAAAAATTATATTAAATGGTAATTTCACAAGAGTAAATATGGACAAGGCTGTATCAGTTGAATCAGCAGCAGATACTAAAATATCGGAACTAAGGATAACAGATAGAGTACAAGAAGGAGCTAAAGTAACACTTAGCGGTACTTTTGATAAAATAACTGTAGATAAAGGTGTAGAAATTACAACAAATAATACTACTATAATTAATGTAATGAATATTGCAAGTACAGCAACAGGAGCAAGTTTAACAGGTGAAGTTACGATAACATTACTTACAAATAGTGCGAGTGGTGTTGAGATAAATGGAAAAACTGTGACTCTAGGTAGTAGTATATCTGTAAGCCCAGTTGATGAAAATATTACGACAAATACATCAAGTGGAGGATCGTCAGGAGATGATAGTTCGACTGATAGTACAGCCCCAGTGATTACACTGGTAGGACAAGCAACAGTAAATGTAGCAAGTGGAAATACTTATACAGATGCAGGAGCAACAGCAAGTGATAATATAGATGGAACGATAACTGCTAACATAGTAAAAACGATAACAAACGGAGCAGGGACAATCATAGGCTCAATCAATACATCTGTATCAGGAACATATACCATACACTATAATATAAGCGATGCAACAGGAAATGCAGCTACAGAAGTAACAAGAACGGTAATAGTAGGAGCAATAGAGATTTTAGCGAAAGCAAGCTTTACAGGAGCATTTACATCTGATGTGAAAGTTAGAGTGAATGGTGGATTTATAACAGGCTATTCGTTGTACTATAAAGACCAACTGGTAACGACAGATAGTGATAATGATGGAGTAGTAAGAACAATCAGTAATATATTTAATAACTTGGGTGATGTAAAAGTAAGAACATCTGGTGGAGTAGATATAACAGATTCAGATATCACATTAGGGGCATGGTAAGCAAACTAAAACTAAAAAATGGGGGTATTGAGAAGATGAAGAATATGAAAAAAGTAATATCATACATACTTGTAATGTGCATGATGGTAGTGAGTACGGGATTTAATGCGGAAGTGGTATTTGCGGCAGCGCCATTAGCAGATGGAACAACACCGGTAGTATTAACAATTAATGCGGTAGTGGGAGACTCACAATTAGTATCAACTGATGTGGTAACATTAAAATTTAGTGAAGCAACAGAAAATACTGGAGGACAAACAGTAACAGCAATAACAAGTGCTTTGACAGGAACAGCATTTGTTGGGAATGCGACTGTAGAATCAGTGGCAGGATTAAATACTGATTCACAAGAGTATAGATTAACAATTACAAATACAGTAAATTTAGGTTCTTTAAATGTAATTACATTAGGAGCAGGGGCAGTAACTGATACAAGTGCGGTTGCAAGTGTTGCGCAAATTGATTTTATGGTAGTAGATACTGATAAGAGTGCCTTAACATCAGCAATAACTGTAGAAGTAGGAGCAGATCATGGAACACCAGTATATGTGTTAACTCAAACAGACTACACAGTACCAACATGGACTAATTATGCAAATGCAATAACAGCAGCAATAACAACAGAATCAGATGCAAATGTAACTCAAGCAGCGATAGATACAGCGACAATATTAATAGGAACAACAAAAGCAGGATTAGTATTTGCAGGACAAGCGGCACTAGATGCAGCGATAACAGCAGAAGGATTGTTAACAGCAGCAGACTATACAGACTATAGTGCAGTAAC
>Ga0209000_1000552_pt1 | contig 34154 bp, 47 predicted proteins | sample RifGroD2_FD_183998 | JGI IMG/M metagenome (GOLD analysis project Ga0209000, IMG submission 183998) | Groundwater microbial communities from Rifle, Colorado, USA - Groundwater D2 (SPAdes) (version 2) | ecosystem: Environmental > Aquatic > Deep subsurface > Groundwater | place: Rifle, Colorado... | reverse complement strand
GCCTGTCCGTAATCTACGATCAAGTCTACAAGGTGGCTAAGCACCTCCTCAGCCTCTCCACGACTGTCTAGGATGATCTCCTCGAAGTTATGTCTTGCTCGGTTCTGATGGGTCATTTCGCGCCTATCAGAGGGTCTGCGTGAGTCAGAGTAGTTGTTATAGCTGACGTATGACCGTCCTTGGTCTCTCCTGGTTCTAGATCCTTGTTTCTCGCCAAAGAGTCGCATTTCCAAGCCACCCTTTACCGAGTCATAGATCATACTTTTAGCCGCGGGTATCAAAACATCATACAAAACGTAAGAATAAACGTTACCTACGTCTTCTCCCACAAATGTTTCCAGGATACGTTTGCCTAAGGGTTTTTTTCTAGTAACAACCTTACCGGTTACAACCTTCTCGATCTTTTTAGGCTCTTCTTTTTTTTCACGATTTTTATGGGCATTGGATGGAAAGTCCATGCGGTTACCCCTTTCAATTCTTCATCATTGTGTACGCAATATGGTACTTGCAAATCAAAACATTTTAAACACGCGACGCATTTATACAAAATCAAAACTCCATTCAAAAAAAGATAAATACCATGTTACCATGATACCTATCTAATTAGTATTAATCTTAATCGCTCATCGCGTCCTTAAATTGTGCTGCCGCTTCGTCGATCTTATGTTCGGTATATTTACTTGCCTCTTTGCTAACCATGCTTGCTAATACCACTTTCCCTGTTTCAGTACAGATTTTTGCAATCCATCCAATGGAACTTGGTGTCGTGAAATTAACAGCATTGCCTACTATGGCACTAACTCCTACCGAAACTATAAGTCCAACCCCGCTTTTCAACATCTCAATTTTCTTCATGATGATTCTCCCTTCAAGATTTAACATACTATTTCATTATAGCATATGTAAATCGCGCGACATACTACTTTGAGGTATAACCCTCACAACTTCCAGAAACACATTTATGGTTATCGCAAGTACTTTTATTCAAAACACAAGAGAAAGCGCATTTATCGGCGCAATCATGACAACATTCCGGATTCCTTAATTGAGTCGGTTTAAAAAGATTTATAAAATATAAACAAACAGCCTTTATAATACCCATCGTTAATTCCTCCAACTAATTGAATAAGTTTTCTTTAGCAAAGAATATGGGAATTCCCATCATTAATGCCATAACAAAAGCGGTAGCGTCGCTTTCTATAAATATAGAAATTACTCCTACGGCCATGAGAATTAAAGAATATACCTTGTTGGTCCACGTTTTAGATCTCATGTCAATCCTCCTTAAAATAATACGGACATTTTTCAATCCCAACACTATCAGGATTCACAGGAATATCGTACTTAGCAAACAACGCACGAACCTTGCAGGTGCTCGCTATCTCGGTACAGTCCTTACAAGCCTCTAATGCCTTCTCGCACAAATCAAGTAAATCAGACGTTTGAATCGGCGTAACGCTATCAAGCTCTAACATTTGCTTGTATTCACGAACGGCTTCGTCTTTATACTTCAACACGACATTCATTTTCTTCGATTCCGTCTTTAGACTATCTTGTTCTAGATCGTCTAACTTTTCGCATTTCATACGTAATGATCTAAATATAAACGATTTTGCCATTCGAAGAAACTTAACAGAATCTTTATTACGTCCTATTTTAGCCCATTCGTTGGCCGTGTTAGTTACATAATCCATAAATCCTGTAAGAGTTAGGACTTGATTCTTTTCCGATCGATTAAGATATGTTTTCATTGGTTTATGTCCTTTCTGTATTTCTCAAGTAAAGTTTTATAATTTGGAGTCCTAAAATAACCACAAGTTTCGTATTCATAACAATGTCCTCTATAGATACAGTCCGGTACTGATATGTTAACTAATTCAGGTTCACTCCCACGTAATTTATCTAAAAACATTACCCAAGCATCTCTAGTTTCCTTACTAGCCTTTTTACAAAGTCGTCTCCTAGATATGTTAATAACAGCCTGAGCGTTACCCTCACCCTCAACTGATATAAGATTACTTTGCGAGCCCTCTTCGGTACGGTCAATGCCGGTTCGATCGGTCCTACTAGTACTTACGTGCCACTCAACCCCAACATGATGTCGTGTAAAATGAGTTTGTACCCACCAAAGCAGACTGCTCCACTTCCACTTAACAATGAGTTTCCGTATTGGAGAATGCTCACAAAGCAACATCCTTCTTTTCCATTCACTTGACGGGGTAGCTCCAGCGTCCTTACCGACAGTAGTCATTGCGGCATCCTTAACCTCTTGCCAATCACCTTTAATCTTTAAGAAATCAATTTTCATATGTATATCCTCCTTTATGTATTAAAGAAAAAAGAGTGCTATGTAACATAACACTCCCCATCCTCCTAACCTTTTCTTACTCGGCATCCGTGTCAAGTATGTTCAGTTCTTCAATTTCCACATCCAAGTTGACTTCCTCAGACGCGTCATTTCTCGACTTAACCATTACTGTAGCTATTGCTAGCCCAGCTATGGTTCCTCCGATAATTAACGCATTCTTAACGATCGCCTTCTTATTTGCTTTGATAATTGCACCAAATCCATTTAACATAATGATATCCCCTTTCAAAAATACAGTTTAGTTTCATTATAGCATGTGTAATAACTGCGAGGGCAGTTTACCGTTCGGCGTAGATATAAACAATTTTTTCTGGGGAATTAGAAAACGCCCCCAAAACATCTCTCTTAACTTTTTCAACCATCCCGTAAAAACCAGGAACATCTAAGATTTCCCCAACCTTTGGTAAACGTTTCATCGGTTCAAGATTCATGAGCTTTAGATTCTCATCGATTAATTGAATTTTCAATTTAAAATCCTCCCTAATCTTTTACGCATTGTTCTTTTCGTAATCGTATAAAATCAGTTTCAATCGTAATTTCGGTTACATACTCTTTATCGAATACGATTGTCTCTTTGATCTCGAAACCATTAGGATGTGGGTTATAAAGAGTTATAAAAACATCACCACCAACATTCCAATTTATTTCTACACGATCAGCCACCTTATCAAATGATACGAGTTTGTTACAAGCACTTGGTAGATTATCGCTAAATTTACCAGTGGTAACGAAGGAGAATACATCGACGGTATTCCCCTTTTTCGTACGTACAATAATACTTTTATGTTCTTTCGTTTGCCTACTACGATTTCTCATGTTTACTTCTCCTAATCTTTATATCCATATCTTGGTTCTACGCTAAAATCCAGAACAAGACATGGCGTTCCATTCTCGGTTAACTGTGTACTGAAGTCAGGGTCAATAAGACCGTCGTCAATATGCCAACCAACCATCTCGCCCATCTTCGTGCCCTTCAATCCGAGACCAATATAGACCTCATTCAGGGTTATAAACCCATGTGAATCGGTCAATAAGTCTCGACTAAGATCGTTAAGTACTCTTCGAATCTGCTCAATATCACTCTTGAAATATCGTCCAGAAAGTGAGTCATAACACAAAGTCTCCCCGGCACCAGTGATTATCAATTCTTTATCACTCACCGGGTTCTTAGTAATACGATCCTTTGCAATTTCATCCTTAATAGCTCGCTCTTTGTTCTTACCAATAGTCTCGACCACCTTAGCCTGATACTCTTTTAGAGCTGCTTCGGACAAAGAATATATACTTGCTAGAGCAGCGTTCCGTCGTAGGTTAATTGAATTAGCGCCGATAATACAAGTGATAGTTAGCGTGCCCATGACTACGGTTGGAATGTAGCATTTCCAGGTTAGTTTGATAATGTCTTTTTTGGTAAGAGTTCCGCTATCAAGATGCTTATCCGGGTCTAATCCTTCTCGCATATGGGTGTTTCTACGTTTTTGCTGCTCCTCGGTGAGTAACTCAAAGGCTTTCGGCGTAGCCTTAATTCCCATTAAAGTGGTAGTCACGAGCCCAGCCACACTTAACCCCGTAAGAATTGTTGGTGAGTTTTTAACCAAGACTTGTCCGATTTTTTGGACGCCATTTACTCTCATAATAATATCCCCCGTTCTAAATAATAAAAAGGAGTCCCTAAATAGCGTGTGTAAGTTTTTCTTTCTTAGTTCGAATACACACGGGACAATGAGTCGGGACCTTCAAACACTTGTTAAGAAACCACTGCTCGTGATCCACACTCAAATTAAATACCACGTTACAAGTCACACAAGTATGTTCGTTAACCAAAACTTCCTCGCCAATTAAATTAACATTTGTTACTTCTGTCATAATAATTCCTCCTCTTCAAATATATCGATAAGAGCTAATTAGGGCTCTATACGAACTAAGTTAAAACTTTTAGGAGTGACATTTATAGCGGTCCATGCCCCACCAGAACAAAGCTTATCGGCAATTCGGTTATAGGCCGCTCCAGCTTTAAATACATCATGTTTTAATTTAACTCCCACAACAACTAACACTACAGTTGATAAACCTAAAATAACCTTTTCACGTTTTGTTAATTTTTTCATAATGATAATTCCCCCTTCAAAAATAAAAAAAGAAGCTGCGGGTTCGAACCGCGATCTCCAATTATTCACTGGCGCTCTACCTTTGAGCTAGTTTCTTCTTTCATTATAAAGTGTGTAAATCCTGCGAGCAACTATTTAATACCTTTACCAAAACATCTAGGACAAACAACGAATTTAGGACCCGACATATCTACACCGTAGTATTTAACCACTACCTCGCCAATAGTTGGTATTTTTCCTAAACCCTTACATCTATTACATTTTTTAATGGTGTTCACATCCCCCTTCAAATTTTAAAAAATAAAAGAGTGTAGGTTGATGACCCAACGAAAATCATCATTAAATACCCTTTAACGAGTATCACCCAGTAGAGTGGACTATTGCTCCACCACCTTCGTGTCTTACTGCTCTTTCATTATAGCGTGTGTAAATCCTGCGAGGTAAAAAGAAAGCCTAAGCTTCCTTCAATTTATTTAACTGATATTCGAGTTCAATCTTACAACATTTTACCTTCGTCTTTGCAATGATTAGCTCGTTTCTAACGAAGCGTTTCACTAACAATTTTAATGGCGTCTCATTCATAATAATCTCTCCTCCAATTTCTTTCATTATAACCTGTGTAAATCCTGCGAGGCTGTCTCCGAACCAAACATAAGCACAAATAACTGTAATAACAACTCCTTCTGCCAAGGTTCGAATTGGGTTACGGTAGACATCAACAACCCTCCACTTCGGCGAAAAAGAAAAGAGGATTAGCTATTAAATAGCCTTTCCAACTCCTCCATTTTTTCTTCAAATTGTTTTTTAAATTCTTCATATGTCAATGTATCTGGTCCTTGGATAATAAAAGTTCTCAACTCCCCAATCGTTTTTATAATCCTTTCTGCATTTACTTTATCCATAATAAAATTCCTTTCAATTTATTTTCATTATAGCATATGTAATACGTACGAGGCAAAAAAGAAAGCCTAAGCTCTCTTTACGCATTACTACTTTTTTCGATTCTAATCGTCATATTGTCCGCTTTAAATTGTATCTTAATTTCAGTTTCTACAGTCTTCCCCTCAGCATTTTCTTGTGTTGTTGGAATTTTAAATTCCATATCACAATTGTGTGCCTCGTAAAGAATCCCCTTCTTTAAAATTATTGATATAACCGCGTCAGTCAATTTCATAACCATTTCTCCTCTCAAAAATATGTTTATTTTCATTATAACGTATGTAATCCACGCGAGAAAAAAGAAAGCTGTTAACTTCCTTTGAAGAACTTATAAATCCATTTCCTTAAATTTTCCAGAATTGAGATCGTCCAATGCTCCGCGTATAGCTGCCTCTACCGTGCTGTTTTTACCAACTGGTAGATCCAACGTCCATGGAACTCCTGAACCTGTCTCATCTCCTTGTAACCAATGAATCGAAAAGTCAAATCCTTCTACTTTACTAATAACAGTTTCTTCTTTTTCAACAAGGCTATTTTTTATTAAAAATCCAACGCCTATCACAGCACCAATTCCCGCCGCCAAAATTATTCCTTTATGGTTATTCCATATGTTTTTAGCTCGGTCTTTTACTGTTAATTTATTTTTATTCATAATATAATTACCCCTCTTTCATTATAAGGTGTGTATCCTACGCGAGAAAAAGAAAGGACGCTTTAAAAAGCGTCCTCGCTATATCTGAAACATTCTGGTGCGGTTGCGTAACATGGCCATAAGCCACAATTTTTACATAAATCCTCTCTCTCGATTTTTTCCGCTTCGCTAATCGACATGGTTTCAATAAGTTTTACTTGTTCTTTCTCCATAATAAACCCTCCTCCAATTTCTTTCATTATAACGTGTGTAATCTACGCGAATATAACCCTTTTTTAGTCAAAATCCCCAAAATCGTTTCTAAGCCACGTAAAGGCCCTTCTAAGCCGTTTGACGCATCTTCTGGCACTATAAGTCTAATAGCTAATTTAAACAGCTTAGAGACCCCTTTATGAAGGCACTTTTTCTTTAATTGGTAAAAAAGAGAGCATATGCTCTCAAACTTACTTGCTAAAAACTACATTATCACTTATTGTTATACAGACATAGTCCTCTGGAATCGAACCATCTCTAAATATAGCAAACCTCTCTGAATTATTAGCATTTAAGTCTAAAATCTCTTTAGCTCTCTCTAAACTCATAAAACTATCTGGTGTTCCCCATTTAAGTATACTTTTACCTCTATCAAGCCTCTCGATTTTACCAATAACATGAGCTTTAGTTAATATGACCGCAGCAACTGCCGTACATACTACGCACCCCGTTATTAAAATTGGCTCTCTGTATTTCTTGTAGAATTCTTTAATACTTGTCATGGAATAATCCCCTTTCAAATTTTCTTCATTATAGCGTATGTATCCTACGCGAAAAAAGAGCATATTAACGCTCTTTCATAAATTTCTCCAACTCATTCATTTTTTCAATTATTAAAATATTTAAAAACTCATCAAGTTTAAACATAAATTCATTTTTAGTATTCGATGGTAATGTTTTCATCTCTTTTAAATATTCTACTAAACAATAATCACTTAATGTGGTAAGTACTAAATCTACATTATTATCATAAAACAAAGCATTTTGTTTACAAATACATGGTATTGAAGCAAATACAAATATTATTTTAGATTTTATATAATTTTTCAATTCTAAAACATACACCTCATTAAAATATTTTTCTGCCATTAATAAACCTTTTTTATTCCGTGCGGTTTCAATTGATATCGTATTATCTAACATTATTTTAAATCCTCCTTTTTAATAAATATAAACCTTTAAATTTTAGATAAACATATAGATGTTCGGACGTACCTCCTAACTTTTTATTCATTATAGGATACGTATCCTACGCGAGTGTTTGTTGACAACCACCGTCTACGACGGATGAAAAAAAAGAGGCTAAGTTTCCTTAACCCTAATCCCCCAATTATCTCAACTCTATATCCTCGGCCGTACATACAAGTCGCCAATTCTTAGCGAGGGTTGCATAATGTACATGACCTTCATCACTGTCACGTACGTCGAAGTACTTTATGCCATCTATAACATAGACAGCAATTACCACCCCGCTATACTCGTTGTTTATGTTTTGAACTTCGTCTTGATAATCTGGTAAAGCGATACTCATGACTACATCTCCTTTTTGATAATAGGACTTCACCATTCAGTACGTATAACCCCAATGCAATATAAAAGATAGAATCTCCAACGTTGTTTAAATAAAACTGAAGTAGGGCATACATCACAAGACTACCACTAATAATTAATCGGTACATAATACTCCCTTCACATAAACATTCTTAATCCCAGCATTAACAATCATTCTACGACACATGAAACACGGCGTGTCAGTAACATATATGTCGGCCCCATCAATCGCCACACCGTGTCTAGCCGCCTGGATAATCGCATTTGCCTCTGCATGTACGCTTTTACATAATTCGTAATGTTCACCGGCTTTAATACCTAGTCTTTTACGTTCGCAGACTACGCAATGATCCTCGCCCATAGGCGTACCGTTATATCCTGTGCTTAGGATTTGTCTGTCTTTGACAATTACCGCGCCGACTTGACGACGCAAACAAGTTGATCGTGTCGATACAACCTTCGATATGGTTGAGAAGTATTCATTCCATGATGGTCGAGTCATTTTAATATATCCTCCTATTAACCCATTCCATCAATATATTCATATTACTTATTCCTCCAGATTCTAGAGCCTTAATTAGAAATAATTTATCATTCTCGGATATTTGTAAATCTTCATTTGAAGTGTATGCTTTATTCCTTGATGGCATATCCTGCAATTCTGGATGTTTTTCTTCCATCCACATGGCACCTAAAATATTCCATGCGGCAGCACAAAGATGATCTTCATCCGTCGCCCCGTCCATATACTTTAAAAGATGTCGTAGGCCGCTATCCACCATATCGCTTATAGGAATACCTTTCTCCCAATTCCTTTCTGCGTATTTTTTAGCACCAGCTTCGTAATGCTTTGATAATCGTATTAAGGCGCACGCTGGTAATAAATCACATCGACCTTTACCCTCAGCCCTATCTCGTACTGCCCCAGTTTCATATTCTCTTCGGTTACCGCTGTCTTGTAACATCGTATTTCTCCTTTCAAATTAGATGGACAAAAAGAAAGCCTAAGCTTCCTCCTCTTCATCTCCGTAGAATAGATCGTTTAATTCGTTTTCTTTGATAATTCCGTTAAGTCGATTGATTCCATATAAAGCTGCTACCCCAACAACTGCCATTGGTATAGCTATTGTTAGAGCGATCGTTTTAATTTTCTCTTTCTTCTCACTTAAGTACTTTTCAATTCTAAACATAATTAATCATCCTCTCAAGATTACTTTCATTATAGGGTATGTAATCTACGCGAGAGTCTGTCGACAACCACCGTCGTAGACGGATAGAAAAAAAGAAAGCCTAAGCTCCCTCATTTCAATGGGTTCTCATATATCGAATCGCTACCCATATAAGCCATGCTCCACCAGTAATAATTGTCATTATTAAATCTAATATTATACTAGTGCTTCTTTGCTGATATCTCATATTAATTCTCCTTTCAAGATTCTATTTCATTATAGGATATGTTATTGGCGCGAGGAAAAAGAAAGCCTAAGCTTTCTCCTCTTTAATTATTTCTTCATTATCCCCATCAAAGAGTCCATCAAAATCATCGCCGTCGATATCCGGCATACTAACTTTAATACCACTTAAAGCTATTATCGATATTGGTAATGTTACCGCTATCGTAATATTTTTAATAGTATTTTTATTTGTATCCCAAAAATCTCTAAATCTACTCATCTTACTCACTCCTTTTCAAGATTATGTTTCATTATAGGCTATGTAATTTATGCGAGTGTATAAAGATAAAAAGAAAGCCTAAGCTTCCCTTCTGACAATATCATGTATCATTGGTTGTTTTTTAAGTATATTCATTTTGTTTATTACGTTAAGTATCTCATTATTGGCATCTTTTCGTCCTTGATAATATTGTGCTTTAGCGACACATATACTAGCAATAACTAAACATCCAAACACAAGTGTTACAGTTTTACCTTCTATTAACATACATATTCCTCCTTAAATTAACATGTTATCGTCATTATAACGTATGTAATCCATGCGAGGAAAAAAGAAAGCTTAGGCTTTCTTCTCGAATTTAATCTTTTCGATATCATCCAATATGGTTTTAAGTCCATCGGTCATTTCGTTTCTAGCGTCAATTCGTCCTTGGTAGTATTGTATGCGGCTAAAACACCGACTAACAATTATTAAACCTCCAACAAATATTGCACCACAAATTCCTAATGCAATTTTATCACTCTTATCCATAATAAATCCTCCTTAAGTATATTTTCATTATAGGCTATGTATTCTACGCGAACCACAAACAGGCAAAAAAGAAAAGGCATGTTATTTAAACACGCCCTTTAAGGACAAACCCCAATGCTTTCGTGGTGATTATATTCGCCTTTTCATATCCCATTATTAAGGCTATTCCCAATAAGTTCCCCGCTATAATAGCCATCGTGTCTGGAGATATACGGTACGAACGTTCGTTCGTCTTCACCTTATATAACTTTTCAAGATTCTCTACTATAGCAGAATACTCCTTTGAATGTACCTCATAATTTGACATATCGATTATAATCGAATCAATCTCCTTTTCTAAATTTGTTCGTTTGTCTTTTTTGGCGAATTGTGCAAACATATTATGCCTCTCCCTTCAAGACCTCCATCTTTCATTATAACGTGTGTTATTATCGCGATCAAGTCTATATTTAAACTGGCGTACCAGAGTCCGTAGCTTTCAATATATTTTTCATATTCATAACGGCTTCTTCAATTAATTTTTGTAATTCATTTTCTGAAATAAAGATCTTCAAAACCCACGGCAATCTACTGTATATTATTCCGATTGCGTAGGCATACTTTTGTTTTCCAGCACCTTGAATATCAAATTTCCTCTCGGCTGCTAACACGACGGCGAGTATTATACGTTTCGCCCTCGTTTTCTCTCCTCGGTAGAATAGCCACCCGATGAATAAGGCGAATAATATGATTACCAGAACGTTGTATGTCAAGGTATTCGGGTTTAAAAAGTTCATTAAAGTCGTCATTATGATTAGTCCCTCCTTAATTTTAATGGAAATTGTTCGGCGTGAAAGCCTAACCTCTCAATGTCTTGTATGGCTTTAGGCACCTTTGACTCAGCAACCCAAACAACAAGATTGACATCGGGGTCAGAAGCCTCTGTAAGGGCCTCATATGGGGCTGTGACGGGCTTAACAGCTTCCGAGTAAGGAACGTTAACGGCTCGACTTAAACCCCTACAAATGGCACTAGCGACCGTCTGATCCCACTTAGGATCTTTCATCAGTGCTTCCTCTTTAGGATTAGATATAAATCCACATTCCACTAACAAAGCAGGTCCGTCCGTCTCCCTCGTGACATGTAGATTGGCCACTTTTACTCCTCGATCAGTAAGTCCAGTTGCTAATATCATTTCTTTTTGAACTTCTCTGGCGATACGTTCTGCCCAGCCACCTAGAGCTTGTACGCACGTGGTAATTCCATGGGCTGTTGGATCGGAAAATGAATCTGTATGGATCGATAAGAAGTATTGGGGAACCCAGGCATTTGATACATCCGTAACATCGTCTAGATCCCCGTCTTGAATATCAAGAACTTTCCATCCGTTACGACGCATATCAGCAATCACAAGAGCCCCAATTTCTTGGTTTTGCGTCGACTCTTTAAGTCCGGTTGGGCCGATTGCTCCAGGATCGAACGTTCCGTTATCCTTGGGACCGTGACCTTTGTTTACTGTTAGTTTACCAGGAGCGTTCATTCAGAGTCCTCCTTATCTATTTTTTGTGAGATTTCAGCCAATTTCACATTAGCTATTTCTTGATTATCAAATACTTTACGAAGTAATGCAAATTGTTCAAGTTTACATACTCCGCAATGTTTTTGATCTGTCTCGATCATCGTCTTTAAGGCTGAGTTTACTTCGGTATTCTTCTCAATTACTTGTATTAACCGTCCTTCGCGATCGAAATCCTGTTTTCGCTTTGTGTTATCGATGGATGATAGAGTCTTCATGACTGGTATGAGCGCAACTATAATTAACGCAACTACTACAAGGAGGGTTATGATTGTACTATCACTCTGTTTCGCTAATGTGATTGCTGAATTCATTATCTACCCCTTTCGTTGATACCCATAAAATACGCTTATTGTATAACTAGTTATACCGTGATACACTATGACTCAGGAGGTGTAATGTGTCTAAGAAGCTAATGGGGATACGATTAGATCAAGAAACCACTTTGAGACTGGATGCTTGGTCGGTAATGCTAAAACAGGAAAAGACCAAAATAATTGAAGAATCATTTTTATTATGGGAAATTAATCACCACGCATCTGAGATAATCAGCGTTCATACCATCGTTGAGGAACTCAAAAAACACTCGTTAACATTCTATGGATTAGATAAGAGGAGTGAACTACCATGTCGACGAAAATATTAAGTTCGACCGCGGAGATTATGTTGGGTCAATTAACGACTGCTATGACAATTACTTGCGATCTCAATAGACAACGAGTTGTCAGTATCCTATCACAATACGATATAAAGCCAGCTTTGGTAGCGATTGGTCATCCAGATCTAGCACAAAAGATAAAGTTGTTTCTGTCTGGTAAGAAACTCGAAGGTCTAGCTGAGTCTACACTCAAAGGGTATACGCACGAACTTAGGATTTTTGCTAAACATGTATCAAAAGCAACGAGTGAGATTACTACTGCTGATCTAAGAATATACCTAAGCGAATGTGACCAACTTAAGACCGCGTCACTAGCAAAACGTCTGTCGGTACTTAAGAGTATGTTTGGTTGGCTTTCTTCTGAGGAAATTATCGCCCATGACCCAACAAAGCGTATCCGACCTTTGAAGAAGGAACAGCGAGTCGCAAAGGCGTTGACTATTGAGGAGTTGGAAATGATTCGAGAGGCTTGTGTAAGTCCCAGAGAACGTGCGCTCGTAGAAGTCCTTTATGCAACGGGAGGAAGACTCTCTGAGATACAGAAAATGAGCCGTAATGATATAGATTATCAGGCGCTGTCGGTGTTGGTCATCGGCAAAGGAAACAAGGAACGACCCGTATATTTTTCGTTTAAAGCTATGTATCACCTTAAGAAATACCTTATGAAACGAACCGATAAAGACCCTGCTCTATTTGTTTCTGAACGAAGGCCTCATCAAAGATTATCCTGTAGGGGGATTGAGCGAGAGGTAAAAGTGATTGCTAAGAGATCAGAGGTCACTAAGAATGTATACCCACATATATTTCGTCACACTTTTGCTACATTAATGCTCGCGAATGGTGCCGAATTAGCTTCGGTACAAGCGTTATTAGGTCACTCTGATCCATCAACTACGATGATATATGTCGACGTTACCAATGAGAAACGTAAACAATCACACCACCAATACTTGGTACAATAGCCTCCTTTTAGGGGGTTCTTTTTTGCCCTTTATTTCGTATAATGCGTCAACTGCGTATTAATCAAAGGCAACTCTCATTATAAATTCTGCATTTGTTGAATCTGTTGCATAACTTCCGTCCGTTGTCACAATAAGAGATAAGGCGTCTGTTGCTATAAAAGCTAATTCCGTTCCTGCTGACCAGTTTTTAACCAATGTGTAACCAGTTATGCCACTACCCATTACATAACTAAACCCTGTTGGAGTTCCATTCTTAGCTATTTCAATCGTCAAACTTCCGCCAATTTTTGGTGGATTTACATACATCCCTAACGCAGTAACAACCCCTGACTTACCAAACATTACTTGACTTCTTCCACTTCCGTTAAAAATAGGATTTGTATTCAAATTAACCGTTAAGTTTGCCAAAGTAAAATATATTGTTTGAGTGGATGGTCTGTAAATACTTGGCAAATTAGTTGCATCAATAAAATGGGTATTACCGTTATTTCTTACAGTAAATTTACCACCGTTATATTTTGATGGTGAATAAAATTGAGCGTACAGTATGGTGTTATTAGAAACAATTGATTCAGCATAACCTGTTGCGATTTGATACAAATCTAATACAGGTGGGGGGCTTACTGTGCTTCTATCAGAAGCGACACCAGTTACTTTATTTGTTTGTTTATGCCTCATATGGGTATTTTGTGAAAATATATTACCCCATGAAGATTGTGGAACATCTGATTTCATTTTTATATCTGAATAACCGTCACCCCAATTGTCACATTCATCAAACACGTTATTTGTAACAATACACATTGTCATGCTATTAACAGAAATACCACCTGCTTTTTGCGTCCAAAAATTGTTGTTGGCAATGATACACTTATCGAGTGTTGTTGCGGAAATCCCCCATTTTGTATCAATCGTATAATAACTACCATCAAAAAAGTTATTTAAGATTTTCAAACCTCTAATGGAAGTTGTTGTTAAAATTGCACCATATGTTTTACCACCGACTATCTGATTATGGCTTATAACCGTATTACCTGTATATGAAACATCAACAGCACAATCCCTACCATTACCCCACAATTCATTTTGCGTGATATACGAGTCTGTTGCTTCACATTTTAATACTGCAGATACAAACCTAGAATTAGTAATTTTTGCGACAAACAAACTACCACCATACCCATTAGCCCTAACAATTGCAAGCCCATGTTTTGCACCTGCAGTAGAAGCTGTTCCCCCGTCATTGTCACCGATTACACAATTATCAATAGTTAAATAATTGGTGTTTTGAAAACATACCGTCCATACTGTTCTCTCATTAATCGAAACAATAGCTATATTTCTAATCTCTATATTATTATTTGGAGTAGAAGTCCCGTAATTGGAATTAGCTAACAATGGTTTGTCAAGCATCAACCCGTTATCTTTTATGGCTGTGTATTCCTTCGTTGCACCCATAAGGACAACCGCTGTTGGGACTTTTATTGTGTCTGATATAATGTAAGTTCCAGAAGGGAAAAACAAAGTACCTTTCTTAACCGCTAGACTGTCAATAGCATTTTGGATTGATATAGTATCGTCAGTTACCCCGTCCCCTTTAGCACCAAATGATTTTACTGTCGGATGATCAGCCAACTCCGACGTATGGATATCGACTAATTCCTGTAAGATTTTAATTTTTGGTTTTCCCATTGATTAACCTCCTTTTATTTCGGATAATGCGTCTACTGCGTAATAAAGTTTCCCTTAATTGAGTAAGCTCCTAATTATAAATAAGATATATTATCTAACATTTTTATAAATTTAGCTGCAATTTCATTGTTTCCATAATTGTCTAAATAAGTAAACTTTCTGATATAAACATTACTTGGACCACCGGCATAAAAGGAAGTACCAGTAATATAATATTCGTTATTATACTTAACCACACTCGGATATACACATAGTATTGAACCTTGCATAATAATTTTACTTTGCGAAATATCGCCCGTATCTATTCTTGACACATTGGTTCTTTGCCGTGAATCCATAGTATTAAATAAATACAGTTTATCATTTTCAACCAACCATGACGCTCTTGCCATTGCATCAGGAATGAAAATTTCTTGAGTTATAGATTTATTGATCATATTGATTTTAGCAATAAGTATTTTATATCCGCTTGATTGTCTTAATGCATAGTATAAATAATCGCCTAATACAGCACATGCACCCTCTAACATTGCATTCGATTCTGCAAATGACGGGTTTAACCATAGTTCATAATTTACCATATCCGTTGATGAGAAAATAAGGCTGTTTGGTATATAATTTGATATACCTAGTCCAGAATAAAAAACATTATCCTTTTTTGCAATCTGTGCATTCATAGAAATAAAATATGCAGTTGATTGTAATGATACTATATTGGAATTTATATAATCTGTTGTGAAATCATATAATGTACCACTGTTACTAATTTTACATATGCCAATACTACCTAATGATGCAGTAGAAATAGTAAAATCCCTATACAACATATACCATGTATTCCCCAACTTTGCTGAAAATAAAATACGCAAAGTATCACTGTCTACAAATACAGAATTAGGAACTCCACATCCACTCGCTATTGGTGTCCCATCTACTGTATCTCCGTACTGCGCTGCGGTATGTGTTGTATAATTACTGCTTGTAATATCGCTTGTATCTATTATTGACAATTTAACATACGCATTTGTACTGAACGGATTATCACCATTACTGGTTGTATTCGCACAAGTAACAATATATGCTACACCATTTGTATCAATATTTAATGAGGAATCATGTGAAAAATAATCTTGTGTTTTATCTCTATAATCCCATAAATCTTGGTCAAATTTAAGACTATTTGCATACAATCTCATTATATCTAACACATTGAAATCATGAGTAAATGTTATGCCAGTTTTATAGGATGAGAAATATGAAGTATTGTCTGCTTTAGTTAAATTTAGTGTATAACTGAAATCCATATAGGAAATATCAGTCCCTAAAAGTAACGATTTTCTATTGGTTGAAATACCAACAATAATATACTCTGCGTTATCTGGAATCGGTAAATTTCGATATGTGGTAACATTTACTGGCTCGTTATAGTTACTAGCATTATATCCATATATTCCACTTAAAAATGTTTTAGATTTATCGTAGAAAAGAACACCTATATTTCCCGCAAGCCAACATTTTATATGCAAATAACTATTGCTTAAATGCCCTGATATAGAAATATATTGCGTTAAACTATAAGCTAGGTCTTCAGATACAATACCATTTGACGCATCAATGTATTTCCCATCCGTAAACATATCACTTGTAAATTTAATAGATTTCAGAACACATTTTTTCACAGTATCATCATCAATAACTGTACCATATCCTTCTTGAACAATATTTACAGATGGTAATGAAGCAGTATCAGTACCACCCCTAAAATTATCAACATCATCCGGAACATTTATTGCTAATCCGCCTGTCTCCATTTGGCTCCAATTCTCAATTACAGAAGAAACAGTATCCCCTTTACACCACATTGCTCTGTAGATACTACTGGAGCCAATTTTAGTCCCTCTATCAAAAGATAAAATTCTTCCACTTTTTACTGGAAACTTAACAACGCTAATGCCATCTGCATCAATATATACCACATTACCACTAACATCTGTGCCCAAGCGTTTATTGGATACTGTTTCATAGGATACAGTTGGATAATAATCCGGTAATGCATCATTGGTTTCGTTTATTTCTCCTTGTAATGTTCCAACCTGCCCTCTTATCGCCTCCCCTGCACTTGCATAAGTTACTCCATCAGCACCAACATGGGCGTCAATTAATTCGGCTGTTCCACTTGCAACGCCATAAACTAGCAATACATAATCTCCGGCTACGGGGATGTACCCTGTCGCTAATGGCGTAACGCTTGCTAAGTTTATTTGTCCCGCAGTTGCTCCGCTTGCCACTACTAATAATGCCCCAGTTATTCCAGCAGTAGATTTTTGATAAAAAGAAACATTAGGCGCGGCCACCAAAAGGTCAATTCTTGATTTCTGAGTATCTAGGTCTGTTTGCGGTGCTTTCGAAGCTAACTCTGACGCAGTTTCAGCCTGATACGACGAAAATCGTTCTTTAATGTTACCACTCACATTCGATAATTCAATATCGCTAACTCCACCAGCTTGTATTTGTGAGCCAGCGATCGCTCCAGAGGTAGAGTCAACGATGGTTTTGTGTACCCTGAATACAACTATATCATCAACATCGAGCGTCCAACCTATCAAATTAACACCTAAACCGTTTTCATTCTCGGTATACTCCATGTCCTTGGTTAAAAACTCACCATTATAAATAACATCAAAATAGTCGGAATCAGGATTATATGATGGTAAATTTATGGGCACAAACGACTCATTTCCAACGCCAACGTATGTCGAGGGCATTATGGCATCCCGGCCAAGACTTAACGTACTAGCTACATTATCCACGGCGGTTTGTATTACCTCGAATCGTTCTTCGCGTAAGTCTTCGGACACATCCCTTATTTCTTCTGCCGCATTAAACACAGAGACTCTAGAAGCTTCACTAGCGTTAAAAGTTATAGTCCTATCGTTCTGACTTGTTAAGAAAGTGTTAGCTCTGACGGCTTCATTGATGGTAAAAGTGCTTACCCGTCCGTCCTCAGCCGTTATTCTGGAAGCTTCGCCAGCTTCTCTCAATCCTTCTGCCGCATTAAACACAGAGACTCTAGAAGCTTCACTAGCGTTAAAAGTTATAGTCCTATCGTTCTGACTTGTTAAGAAAGTGTTTTGCCACCCCTCCAACGCACCAACAATACTGGATATATACTTAATGCTTAATAATCCAATGCTAGCATCCACGTAAAAGATAAATGTCGTAGACGATAAAACGTTAACTCCCTCGGTGAAGACTATCTCGGCTTCAACTTTACCGTCTACGGCTAGCGTAGCAGCTTTCAATACGCATTCAAACTTACCTGTTAGCGCATCCAAGATGGTTACGCCTGTTGTATTATCTTGGGATACAACCGCATTATCCGAACGTAGAAAATTGAATTGTAGAGTTTGACCGGTTATGTTTACAGGTAATCCCTCGTCAACCAAAGTTATCTCCAAAACAGAAGTACCAGCATTGCCTTGTTTAAACAACGTGTTATTGGTAATCATTTTACTTTTTAAATCAATCGTAAGTTTGTATCGATTTTCCAAATTGACACCTCCCGATATTTAATAACAAACTACCACACAAATTCTTTAACCTGTGTGGTAGTTTGTGCAGCCATGATTTGATCTCTCATTTCGTAATAACGAGCCATTTTTGTATCAATATGTGATTTAGACTCCGCATAAAGAATAATAAATTGTTCTCTCGTGTGGAGTATCACTCCGGCATCCTTCGTAGTCCAATTTAAAGATAAAACGGCTGGATTTAAAAGTAAAGAGTTCATTTCTCGATTAAAGTTGGTCTGCCATTCTTCGTTAAACTTGTATGCATGCTCAACACCTGTACAGGAAGAATAAAACCCATTAAGGATGTCGAGATTACAGGCAATATCAATCTCTTCAATTTTAGATTGTTGTACGTATGGAAGATTAACGGAATCTGGAATTGGAGTATAGATCGGCTCTCCATCCACAAACGTGTAATCGGGATAATTTTCTATGACGTGTTTATCGACGACGTCATCAAGATATAACCCGGTTAATTTTCCACGCTTAACTAGACCCGCTATTGGATACGGGGCCTCACAGGAATAGATAAACTTTCCATATTCATCGTAAAACAAATACATAAATATCCCCCATTACCAAGGCTTAATTACTAAGTCGACTCTACTGATGTAACAAGTGCCTATGGTAGCTTTAACAGCTACATATATATCCTGACCTGGAAATATAACGAAATCTATGACCGTTCTTTGTTTTATGAACTCGGTCGATTGGGTGGTCATATGTGGTAGGGATTGTTCATAAGGCTCCATATATACATACGGAAGACCGTTAGAACCAAATATGTCGATCTCACCCTTTCCTCCACTTGAAACTTTCCAAGTCACTTCAAGGGCCATCCAACCTAATTCTGATTCGGGACCCATGGTGTGTAGAATAGACGCCGTAGTAAGAGCGGTAAACAACGTCATAGTCGATTGACCCATTGTTAACGCTTTATACTCGTCGGACGCCGTTGATACATATGATTTATGGTCTGGGTAATACAACGCGGTATACACTTCTTTAACTACCGAACCGTCTTCTCCAGGTACTCCATCCGTTCCCTGGAATATTTTCCAAGAATAACTCCCATAATAAGAACTTTGAGAAGGACTAAAGTCAGTATAGGTTCCGATATATTTACCACTTGTATAATTGAATCCTGTACCGGAAGCGTCCTCAGCATACGCTATGTGTAAATATGTCGTTTGACCATCGTCGCCTTTAATTAAACTCCAAGCATAGTCGGATGGAGTTGAGCTCTCGTCAATACTCTCTTTATTGGTAGCTATTCCTACGTATTTTTTCCCTGTAGGATTGTCACTCATGTTAGTGCCAGCAGAATCATCGGCATATCTAATCCAAGTATAGCCACTAACCCCAGGAATACCTTGATCGCCAACAACTTTAACCCATGTGTATTTTGTATAGTCGTCCGAATCAGCCAATACGTTGTCGACGTACGTCCCCATGTATATACCAGAGGCCTCACCATTATTGGCTGTAAACGGTGTTCCACTACTATAATTAGAGTATTTAATATGGAAATACGACGCTTTAGTGTCAGCATAGGTTTTTGCTGCCGATACAATGAGTTGCCATAATGTCCCACGCTGGGCATAGTAAGTTATAAATTTTGTATCGAATTCGACCCTAGAAACAAGGGAGGTCGATGTGGTACTCAAAATTGGAAGCGTGTTGCCAGTAAGAACCGTCACATTTAAGTACTCGTTCAAAGCGTTGTACGCGGTTGTGTAGGTTCCAGCGTCCACGCTATAGAAACCGGCTTGATTAATTAGACTTTGATAGTCAAGGACGATTGCGTCCCATATTGGCTTTAACGATTTCGATTTCTCACTTTTTGTTATTTTTCCGTTATCTGCTATCTCGTCCAAATCAAACATGGCTTCCTCGGCCGCTATTTGGGCATTTTCAGCCGCAAGTTGCGCTTTGGCAGCAAGCAAAGAACTGCCCATAGCTATACCCTGCGGAACACCATCTGTTATCTTTGTAAATATGTCGGCGTACGAATCCGTCGTGGCGCTACCATGAAGAACTTCTAAAGCACATCCTTGAAATAATCCAGGTATACCTATGAATGCATACGGATATTCACCAATCCCTGTATCTATTCCAGATCCACCACATCTTACAACGGCGTCCAATAATGCAGGATTCCAGCCAATCGAATCGTTAGATGTAAGTACTATAATTACGGTATCATCCCACGAATTTAGATTTGTAGCTAATAAATTTCTTGTTGCATCATCCAAAAATGTATCGTACAATTGAGCAAAAACAATATCCAAAGTCTCCCGACTTAGTACGGTAAGCATTAAACCCCTACCGGATACACTACAAGCTGTAATTTTCTTTTTGTTTAGTTTAATGTAGCGACTTCCACTCTTTGCCCCAGTTCCTCTAATAGATAGTTCTCCATCTATTGCAAATTCTGGGGTTTTTAAAGTTATGGCGTTATTTAAAGTTAATTTGGTACTCATTACCAACTTGAATTTATCAAGTAATGCGAGTTTATCGACGGTCTTCATCTTTTTAGGGTAACTATCCAGCGACAAGTCAACCCATTTGTTTAACTCGACTTGTAGTCCCGTTGTTCCAGTTAGTGAATCTTGATAATTCGTTACAAGTTCGGGGGAGACCGACATATCCTCAGCGATGGCTATTATGTCGGCGCTTTCGGCTAATATTGTAGCAAAAGAGGCCTTAAGCGAAACTGATTCTTGATAATCGAGGAACCCGTTTTTAGCGAACATCGTTATATCTGTTTGCATACTTACAATAGCAACGCCTAATTCAAAAGCTTGTTGGTCCGCATAGGTTAATAGATTATCAATCTTTATACGCGTCATAACGTCGTTCAAGGCCGTCTTAGTTGTTTCAACGCGTTTAAGTTTACTATTTAGGGTTTTACCCTTATATACAGAAATGACGATAGGATAACTTGGTTGCCCTATCCAATCGTTCATCGCAGATAACGCGTCCGCCATAGAACTTTTAAACGCATTTTCAGTTGTCGTTAGACTGGTTAAATCGGAACTTGGGTCGTCTAATAATAATTTCAATCCATCAGCAATCGTAATTATATCGTTTGACTCTGTTTCGACAGCTACAAATAAAGCATTTAAAGTGACCGATTCTGTTTGCTGAATCGCGCCATTTTCGATATAAATATTAGCCTGAGTTTGAAACGCGCTTAATGCGGTATTTAACTCTGCTACTTGATTCTCAACATATCTCTTTCCGTCATCTTGTCGATATTTACTGATTGCATCATTGAGTAGTGACTTGGTATTTTGGACATTCTTGAACATAGTGTTAATTGCAACGATATCCTCTGGTAGGACCGGTATTGGATATTTAACTTGATCGATCCATTTACTTCTCAATTCTGTATCAAGAGCCGTCAACGCACTAGAATAAGCTTCTTTTTCGGTGATAATTTCTAGAGTTCCAGCGATACGAACAATATCTTCCGACTCAGCTTTAAGTTGCTCAAGATCGAGTTTTAACGCTCTAGCCTCGGTTAGCGTTATCCAGCCATCAGATGAGAATTTATCCACATCAGTAATCAGTTCAAATAACTCGGTATCTAATTCCTGAATCTGGAGATCTAGATAATTTGTAGCCTTAACCAGATCCTGTTTTACAGTTTTTATGGCATCGGCTACGCTTTTGGCTATATTGGATTTAAAATTTCCTAATTCAATTTTTTCAATTCTGTCAGTTAAACAGTTCTTTGTTATTTTTATAACTTTTGCTTTAAGGTTGATGTTCATTCTCAAATGTTTTATAGTGACTATATCTCCGAGTTCGACAGTTTCTAATATTGAATAATTTTTATACTCCTCAGTCTTAGATAACTCAATCAAGTCAATTTTGTAATTAAACGTTGGTATATCGATCTTAGAATCGATCAAGAAATTAGTTGCAGCGAGTCTCAATTGCACAATCGCCATTTCTTCAGTAATCAACAGACTTTCGTCCATACCAATATCACTAAAATCCAGGGTTTTAATAACGGGATTTGGATAGTTGTCGATATATGGACTATCGATGTATTTCTCAGGTAGCAACAGTTCATTATTACCAATTGGCATCAGCCGCGTACAGAGGCCCTCTGTGGTGAGTGTTTCTTCGATACCTTGTATGTTCTTCCCATAAGCGATTAGGACACCTCTATCAAGCCCTCTGGTCTCTAAGAGCTTAACTGAGTAGTTATCCATAACGAGTTCGCCACCCCATGTGGCTATAATCCCTTCATAACCGAGAATCGCCTCGACAGGATTCATACGAGTAATCGTTTTAGTATTGACCCCTGCGATATCACTAGTGGCCTCAAAACTATGAGTATATTGAGTTGCACCTAATACCGAAGTAAGTGCTGAGGCACCAGATGTTTCGGTCAATGTCAAACTCTCAATAAAATTTCCAAGTAGATCGTAGAAAATATGACGAGCATTAACTTTAACGTCGGTTAACGTCTTAACTTTGCGATAAATCCTAAATAATTGGCCATCAGCTTTTATAATGTTATGTTCTAATAGATATTTCCACTTACCTCGCGCATCTAATGGATGGGTTAATTCAAGTTCGTACATGCCATTGAGACCTTCGGTTAACGATGCAGAAATAGTTTCAGACAATACAACCAAACCGTTATTATTAAAGTCTGCGCATTTACTACCATACACGTTAATCATTATTTCCACCGCCAATTAGGTGTAATTTCAATTTTACTAACCGATCCAATCCAACTAATAGTGTTAACGTCGACAGTGAGTTTAGGAAAGTCTCCACTCATATCAGAATTTTTAAGAATATTATCCTTAAAACAATCCATTATATCACTGTCAATAGTCACATATTCTGAGACGTTCGTTAGAGTTATCAAAACGCCATTAACCGTTAGATAAATAGTTCCGTCGCCGTAAACTTTAATGACGGGATCACTCTCATGCGTCCCACGTCCATGAATAGTTACGTCACCGTACATGGTTTGTTGTGGAATGATTGTTATTACAGGGTCATTTAGCATTTTTGCAAATGGTTGACAATCAAAGACTACAATAAATTTATACCATTGACGTATTATACGACTGAACGGTATTTGATTCATTATACAGCCTTGATACTTACGATCTAGTTGGTTTGAGAAAATGACTTCCCCAGATCCATCTAACCAAGCTAGTATTCTATCTACCAACGCGATATCCAACAGTGTACATTCGCAAGACTTAACGACACTTCCGTAAGTCCCAAAATCCTCGGTTAGAAAGCCGTTCCTTCCTGGTATAAATATCTTATTTATATCGCGATTAACTTTAACGATTGGGGGTAACTCGTTGGTCAAGATCCCCATATCCTTACTGGAAATATTTTTGTATATGAAATATGGTTCACCCATTAGTTGCCACCCCTTCCAGCTATTATTTGTTGTCTGTAAAACTCGAGTTCCTCAGCAAGAGCTTGAACGTCCTGTGTTCTGTTGTTGATGAAATTGGTTACAGTTACGGCTAATCCTCCGCCTTGGTTTGAGCCAGACACGCCATTCGTTGATGATTTGGTAATATTTGAATCCGAACCAGCTCTTCGATTAGCATCCATACTAGATATAGACGCGGTCTTACTTCTAATGTCATCGATGTTGATGGACTGAGATCTATTGAATGCGGAACTTAGACCTTTGTTAATATTGGTTAGATCTATAACCGGACGAATCGTTGGTTGAATGTCCATATTTCCACTAACGATAGACGCAATATTAGATATGGCGCTTTTCAAAGAGTCCTTTGCGGTAACAGCTACGTTTGTGATTTCGCTAACAACTACGCCAGAAAACTGTCTTAATCCACCAGCGAAACCCTCCATGGCATATTGTCCAACTTTTGCGAATTCTTTTGATGGCGATTGTATGCCGAGTGTCTCATTAGCCGCATTCAATGCTTGTTTAGCCGCGTCTGAAGTAGCCTTAGCCAATAACACAGCCTGACGTTTAACTCCTTGGGTTATACCATCTATGATGTTTACTCCAACGCTTATCCAATCCGGTTGTTTAAATATGTTTTGTGTATCGGTAACAATCTTCGCGAAATCGTTGTTAGTTTGGGTATTCAAATCTTTGACTTTTGTCTCCCATTTTGAATTGAATTCGGCGAGCTGTTCTTGGGTGTTGGTTGTTATAGCGGCGAGTTGAGTTTGATACACGTCTTTAAGTTCGACTAATTGAGTATCGGTTTGACTGTTTAATTGTGTGATTTTCTTGTCGGACTGTTCTCTCATATCGCCGAGTTCTCTTACCGCTTCGCCCTTTGATTGTTTATGCTTGTCTTTCCATAAAGCCACGTACTTATCCAGTTCCGGTTTTAGTAATGAGTTTAGGGCCTTTACCTTTTCAAGAGCAGTTGGTCCCATTTCCTCAAGCTCTTTTAGTAGTCCGTCACTAATTCCTTTCTTCGAAAGTGACTTTATGTTCTTCTGCCACTCATCAAAAGCGGCGACTTGTGTTTCCAAGTTTATAACTAATTCGGCACCGGATACAGCCTCGGATTCGCCAAGTTCATCGAATAGGCCATACGTCTTATACAAGGAATCAGCACGAGATTTGACAGCTTGTCTATACTCGTCGTTTACAGAACGTATGTCTTGTTTTAGTTTTTCATTAATACCTTTCGTTTTGGCATAATAATCATCTTCTAATGTCTTTTGCTTTTCAAGCATTTCCTTTTTAAGACGATATACCTCACGATCGGCTTTCTCTCGTTCTTCTGTTCCAGCAGCGTATTTACTTTGTATATTCTGCCACGCAGAAAGTTCTTCCATTAAACTGAGTTGATTGTAGTATTTCCGATCATCAATTAGCTTGATAGATTTATCGAATTCCTCTTTATTTATTTGCTGCCTGGTCTTGGATGCTTCGCGAGTAGTGTTGGTACTCTTGGCGAGTTCTTTATTACTCGCATCCGTAACTTTTGTGGCCATGGTTTTCGATTCTTCGACCGCTTTGGGAGTGTCTTGTTTTATTCCGTTTTTTAAACCAGCAACAATGTTCGCTCCATAGTCTTGGAATACTTTACTTGGAGAAGCTATACCTAGAGCGTTAGCCGCCGATTCGTTTACAGCCTTTCCTAAATTGCCAGCCGTCCTGCTCGCTTCCGATTGCGTGCTTTTTAATCCGTCAATTAGTTGTTCGCCAGAACGTATCCCCATCTCAGTAAATACTTTAGATGGAGACTTTATGCCTAGAAATCTTTCAGCGCTGTCAATCGCTTCTCCGATGATTCCAGTTATGGCTTTAGATAATGATCCCGCCATATTCACAATACCTTTGATTAACCCTTTTATGATATTACCACCAACGTCTATGATTTTAGGAAGTAGATCTATAACCGCCTCAACGATAGCTGTTATAAGGTTCCCGACAGCGTCGTATAACTGTTGGTGATTATTTCGAATAGCGTCGGCCAATCCGTTAATAAACGCAATTATAACTTTGAATGCCGCGTCCACAATAGCTGGGAGTTTAGATACTACCCCAGCAATAAACTGCAGAATCACGTCGATGCCAGCTTCCACTACCTCTTTTATTAGGGAAGTGATTCCTTTGAGGATTCCCAATATCAACTTCATTCCGGAGTCAATCATTTTTGGAACCGATGCCACGAGTGTATCTAGTATTGATAATATAAGAGTTGCTATGGTAGTTATGATTTGCGGTCCGACTTCCACTATTATTTGATGCATGGCCATCATTACATCTTTCATAGCGTTGGCTATCGTTGGGGCACCTTCGCCGATAATTATGGCGAAATCTATGATACCCTTAGCTATAGTTTTAAATATAAATGGTATGAGTCCAACGATACTGGTTACAACCGCGACTAATGCGACTGCCCCCGCCGTACCAGATACCGCTAAGGCGGCTAATCCGGCTGAGAAAGCCAATAAACCAACACCTACCGCCAAACATCCTATACCTAGTATTGCTATTGCTCCGGCTAGTGCTAATATCGCTGGAGTGAGTGGAGCTAAAAGTAAACCCGCTAACCCAATAACACCAAACGCTCCGGCCAAAGCAAGTAGACTAGTTCCGATCGCAACCAATGACATGGAGCCTAGAGTCTGCAACACTTGTGCTAGGATAAGAAGTGCCCCAACAAGAATAAATAACGCCGTCGCATCGAGTATCTTGTTCTTCATCAAAGCAAACGTGGCAACTATAATTCCTAAAGAACCAGCCATAGCCAATAACCCTTTTGATATTTCTTCCCATGACATTTTTCCAAGCGTAGATAGAGCTTTCGCCAATATGGTTATCGTAGTAGCTATGTCAAGCATGGCTAACGATTGAAATAATATATTTTTTGGTAACGTCTTGAATGTTACGACTATAATCCCTAAAGCTCCAGCCAAGGTTGTCAATCCTCTTGCGATTTCATCCCATGACATTTTACCCATATTGCTAATGGCTTTCGCAAATATGATCATAGCCGCACCAAGAATAGTTAACGATAATGCCGTGGAAATAACGTTTTTAACATTACCAGTAAGATTTACAAATATGGCGACTTCGGCTAGAACAACACCGACTCCAAGTAATCCTTTGATAAGGGCTACGGTATCTATTTCGCTGAACTTTTTAACTGCAACGCCCAATACATTTATGGCTATAGCCAGAACCACAATCCCAACGCTTTTGGTCACACCCATACCACTTAGATCTGCGACTTTCATAAATAGCGCTAGTTCAGCCATCAATACACCAACGCCGATGAGTCCATTCGTCAAACCGGCTTTATCGACAGTGCTTAAACTCTTTACCGAAGAAACAAGAACTCGTATTGCTGTGCCGAAAATGATAAACCCGATCGAAGCTCTTATTAGACTGCCAGATATCCCACTTAGAACTTTCGCCGAGATCAACAATATTCCAGTTAAAGCTGCAACAGCAGTAAGTCCTTGTTGCATACCTTCTTTATCTATCTTGGATAAGACGGTCATTGCATGAGCGAGAATAAGAATTGCTACAGATAAACCAAGCATTGCAGTTGTGATTCTAGCCATCACCATGAATCCTAAACCACCAGAGACCTTCTCAAATAAAGCCATCGCACCAAAAAGTTGTAGGAACATCGTGGTCATTGCGGCGAGAGAAGATGCGAGTTTATTGGAGTCAATCGATGCTATAGCTACAAGCGCTACCGCCAATATACCAATAGCGATGGCTATTTTTAATAGGATCGCGGCTTTTAATGACGATTGATATGCTTCGAGACTACCTCGAACGCCACTGAGAATCCCAGTAATCCCACCAAGAAAGTCCCCAGCATCGTCTGCTATTGAAGTTATTGATTTTACGAACTTACCTAATCCGAGTAAAATAGCAGTAAATACGCCACCGTTTATCATGTTGACTATCGAATTGAAGTCTGAGTTGTCAATTGCGCTGGTAATACTGGCTCCGAGTTTTGAGAACGCGCCACCTATAATATCGGCTATTTTGTAGAATGTTGGAGCTACGCCTTTAAGTCCAACTAATATACCAGCAAATACGGCGTCAACCATCTCACCAAGCTTTTCAAATGGTTTGAACGTCGTGGCGACGTGCTCCGAGAAGGAATCAAGACCAGCAGTGTCAATGTCACCAAGAGATTTAAACGCGTTAACTATCCCGCCTATTGCCATTTTAACAACATCAGCTATGGGTTTTATAAGATTTCCTATTTTCTGAATCGCCACATTAAACGAGTCCGAAGATTTTATGGCCTTGTCGATTGATGTTAGAAACTCTCCGATACTACCCGTTATGGCAAGAAATCCTCCGCCTGCTGGAATTAAATATTGAATAACCGAACTAAGACCGCCAGCGATCGCAAACAACGCTTGCTTACCAATATCTAGAATGGCAAATAAACCTTTGAAAGTACTCTTTATGTTAGCGGCGGTTTCGTCTCCTATTTTGAAGTTTCTTGATAAATCTCGTATTGATTTGGAAATCTTAACGAGTCTTTCACCCGTCATTGGTGGAAAAATGTCACTGAAGGCTTGACCTATTGGGTCTAAAATTTCTTTAAGCCCTTTAAAGGAGTTGAATAGCGCCTCTATGATGGCGTATCGTCCGTCGTTAGCCTTCCAGAAAACAAGCATCTCGTTTCTTGCTTCGGCAGATGCTCCAGCGATAGCCCCAAAGCCGTCATTAATGGCTGTGAAGAAACCAGCAGCTTCTTCTCTGTCACCTATGACGTGCTCCCACGTCTGAGCCCATCCAGATTGAACCGACTCCTTCATTGTGCTGAGTAGTTGAGTTAAAGTTTTAACTTGTGTCGCTGCTTTAATTAAAGACTCGTCCGCAGCAAACTTAGCAAGTGTCTTAGTTAATACTTCGGTGGTTATCCAACCGGATTCCAACGACTCTCTAAATGATATAGCCATGTTTCGACCGTGACCAAGTTCTTTTGCTGTTTTCTCCAAAGCTTTCTGAAAGAGTTCTCCACCCATTCCCGCATTAACTACCGAGTTCCAATCCATGAGTTTAACTGCTCCGGACGCTATAGCTTGGGAAAGTTGATACATGGCTGTGGATGCTTGTAGAGCACTAGATCCTGAACCAGCAGCAAGGTTAGCTATACCTTTGATTGAGGTCGTTGATGTTTTGAGATCGACACCGGCAGCGGTAAATGTGCCTATATTTCTTGTCATCTCGGCAAAGTTGTAAATGGTTTTATCGGCATATATGTTTAATTCGTTGAGTGCTTTGTTAACGTCGTCAAGAGTTGTACCTTTACTAGCAGTGTTGGTTAAGACCGTGGTGATGGCATTCATCTTTGTTTCGTATTCTTCTAATCCTGTTTTTATTGGATTAATGGTGAGTGAAGCTATCAATTGTTTGCCAGTGTTAATGGCTGAATTTGTAATATTTTGTAGGGCAGTAATTCCGATAATACCAAGTGTTGAGAACTTATTGGACAGATTATTAACGCCTTCAGCTATACCTGCTAGAGAAAACGATTTTCCAGCTCTATCTAAATTCGATAAACTTCTAGTTGCGCCATCTAGGTTGAGGCCGGCCTTCAAGTTATTAAGAGACGCTACACTTGAACGAATCCCGTTTTCAAACTGTTGATTATAGAGTCGTAATTCAACAACTCGTTCATCGACACTATGCATTATCCAATTACCTCCTCCCACATCGTGTTTGCCATTTTATCAAATATATGCCGTAATGCCGGGTTTATATAATCCCTACCTTGGACGTAACCGCCATTTCGTGTTGCGTGACCGTATTGAATTATAATCGCTATCGGTACGCCATTAACAACGTTTGAATTAGTCCACATGATTGATAAAGAAGTTCCTTCTCGATGAATTTCATATTTCCACGAAACTGCCGTTAGTCCAGAATCTAACGGAGTATTTAAAGCAAGGGCTCGTACACCTTCTTGCCCGTATCTTTCTAAAATTGCTGTGTAGTTGATTTTTGGAGCTCGTGTAAGCATCCGTTCTAATCGTCTAAAACTTCCACGATGATGTATTTTTATCATCCTTTTGTACCTAGCGATTCTCTACGGGATGCGTTTAACGCCGCGTTTCGACTCATGAGTTCTTTCTTACCACGCTTCTTTGGCGATTGATTCTTAACACCACATACGTTTATAAGTGTTAACAGTCTATTAAGATGCCATTTTTGACATTCAAAAGGAATATTCATCGATATCATCCAATAATAAATTATCTCAGCAGTTATGATTTCTCGGTTGGTTGTTTTATTTTCGTTGTGGAAAGTTGTAGCTGTCATTGCGGCTTCTATGTAATCTCTTACTTGTTTAATGTTGTCATTGGATATGAGATTAAATGTCTCATAATCGACGTTTTTGGTTATTGTCATACATCTTATGTAATCGATAGTTTCCTCTATCGTTTTCTCTACTTTTGATAAGAACGGTTTAAGCCACTTTGACTCCCATTTTGAAATGGAGACCAGCGAATGCTCCAGGCATAATGTTTGTTCTTTAGATGTGAAGAACTTATCGTTTACTTCGTCGTATTGTTCAGTGGCTAATATTGTAATGTTGAGCATACGTCTGGCCTCCCCTATTAACTTACTTAATCGAAATAGGACTTGACGGTACGATACCGTTAACAAAAGCGGCCGCAGCTTCTGGATTTGTAGCCAATTCTAGGAATAATTCGCTGTAGGCTTCGTTCTGAGAGAACGCATCTCGTAATTCCTGATTTTTAACAAATCGCTTACCATCCGGAGACTTCTCACCGTAAGATTTCAGGATTAAATCTTTAAACACCTCAATAATTCGCTTAGTATCTTGAGATACTACAATTTTCTCGAGCATAGCAGCAAGACCACCGGTCGTAGACATCTCCATCTCGATGACCTCGGCTTTTGTTAGATTGAAATAGAACTCTTCGGTTCTTTCGTTACCATCGAAGTCGACATAAGGAATGGTTTTTTTCATCATTTGGTTTTTAACTCCCTTCAAATTTTAATTAACTGGCACTATATCGATATAGTATTCTTTGTTCACTTCGAGCGTTTTGGCCATCTCCGAATTAACAGAATAAAACGTAATCTGACCAGCCGCTATATGTGTGAAAAATTTATCATTTTCTGGACTTACCGACATGGATGCTTGTAAGGCGATATCGGAACTTCCACGTGATATCGAGTTCTTAACACATTTGAATTTTGTTCGGGCTATCATACAATCACCCTTTCCAAACACGAAAACGGAGCTCTCATATCTCAGAGAACCCCGCCTACAAATTTGTTTAGCTATTAACCAGCGGCGAACATGGTCGCAATTTCGTCGGGCAGAGGTAATTCTGCTGGGGTAGCGGTATCTCCAAATAGCACTACCTCAAGTGCGGCGAGTTTTATTGCATCGACTTTCGTTGAGTCAATGGTTAAAGATGCTGTTGGTCTCTTTCCAGTGACAGCGACCGGCGTGGTGGTCACTTCCCACGAGAAAGTTATTGCTTCTGGAGAATCATTGATTGTCGAATATGCCTTTTCTGTAGGGGCAGCAAGACAACCATAAACCAGATGTAATTTGTAACCGTGATCAGCCCCTTCGGTGTCATTACCTAGGGTAGTCTTATAGGCTAGACCAAACGTTTTACGATCTTGCTGACCTATCGAGACACCTACGGCAATTTCTGCCGAGCCATCGCACTCAGCAAATTCATCCGGATATGTGTACGCTTCGATCGTTGCACCGAACTCCTCAGCGGATAGGAGATTTAAATATTTGATGTCGTCGGCGTAAATCGGTGTTGGTTCCGCACCAGACGGACTTTCGGTGACGGCTGTTAAGCCATTCCAAGCGACCCCTAAAGGATATGCGCCAGTATTATCCATAACATAGAGAACTCCATTTTTTACGCCGGTTTCATAGAGACGTTCTCCAGAAGCATCCCAAATAAGTTTAGCCATTTCTTTTCCCCCTTAATAATAAAGATTGTATACGTCATGATTAAGATTATCAGACGTATAATGCCTATCAAATACACACATAGGCAAAGACTTGATTTTGTCTGGAAGTAAACTATCAGGATTTTTGTCAACCACCGTTACGGTATACCCGACTTGATGGTTATACGGTTTGTCGTTTGCGAATTTTGTTTTGTTAAGACTGCGCGAATAAATGACACAAGGATAACTCAACTTGACGGTTTCAGGAGGTTGAAAATAGACGTTAGACGAGCCGATTAGAGTCTCAAGGAGTGTTTGAAGTTGGACCCTGCTCGCCATTATATAACCACCTCCTCATCATAACAAACGGTATAGCCACGAGTATGGCTTTGTCTCCCGTTTAAACACGCAGATATATTCACAGGATTAAGCGAAAGGATAATTGCCGCCTCATTAATACTTTCAAAACACTCTTCGTTATGCTCGTAATCATAGACTTTTATTGGGCGCCTTCTCGCCTTAGCTAACTTTTCTGGTCTAGATCCATATAACGAATTGTATTTTGCGGTGCACCATTCCAAATTGTCCGATACGTTGTCTAACTTTTTTTCATTTTTATGATTTACTTGTGGTAGATCATTAGGGTTTGGAATATTCTGTTCGGCCACAAGACGACCAACCGTTGTGTATAGACAATTACCATTAAATCTCAAAGTTACTTTTTCATACCCATATCGATCCTCGCTCGTTTTTAAAACCCTTCCAATTACTTTTCGTCGATGACCTCTAGAATCTACGTATTCTCTATCGAGAGATCTAATCTTACCATCTGGGGAAGCATCATAATACCTCATCCAATTATTCATATGGATACCCCATTGTATACATTACCTATTGATAAGATCAGACGAGGTCTCTGAACATCGATTTTAGTAATCTTCCAAGAAGCCCCCATCCATTTGATATATCGCATGGTGTGGAAATTCTGATAAGCAAATGGATCGGCTACAATACTGATCTCGTTATTTATAGTCAAATCATCATTCAGATTCTCTCCTGCCTGCCAGCGTCTTGATAATTTTACAACGTCTCCTGAGTAATTTCGCTCTGTTATAACCTCCTCCCACACACCCGGTGCCGTTTCGCTAGTTTCTGCATAGCCGATCGCTCCATAGAATTTTGCCATTTTGAATCTCCTTCTGTAAGAAGCGTGATGAGTCTTCTTTGTATAACGCTATATGCAAAAGACTCATCAACTTACTACTTAGCCAGCGGTGACTTCCAAGAACTCCAATGCAATTGCAGCGTAAGGTTTGATTAGTGCGCCAGAACAACGTGTTTCAATAAGATACTTCTGGGCGTTGTAGTCAATGTCAAAGTCGTCGAACATGTTGACAGCTCCACCCTTATCGGCACCGACGTTGTAGTCCGACAGGTTAACAATGATCGCAGCAAGAGTGTAGACTTTGCTATCAGTTGCTGTTCTAGATAATGATTCCATTACAGGAACCGTGATGATTTCTTTAACCCGTAACGCTGTGGCCAACTTATCGACTGAGTCATAAATTATACGGCCGGTTGTATCTTCCATCAACAAGCAATCGGTGAGGATGTCCTCGGTAGCATATAGAGTCGGCGAACCTGAACCTTTGTAGTTCTTTCTGGATTTAACAGCCGCACGAATGAATGCTTTGGCCTTTTGGTCAGCAGTAGCGTTAGCGACATGCTCAACTGGAGTTTTGATGGTGTACAAATCGGCGTCTGTCCAAATTGGTCGGATGTTTCCCTCATTGACTTTATCATCAGAAGAAGACAGACGTCCGTCCCCAACAAGAACTGCGCGAGCGATTTCCTCATCCAGCATAACTCTCATTTCAGATTTCAACCATGCAACAACATCGAAGTCTGTAATATCAACGACGTCGTCGCGATCGAGTTTCTGTTTCTTGTAAATGGTCGTTGGGGTTGTGCTTCGCTTAAGTAAGGAGAATACTTCCTCAACCTTTAGTTTACCTTTGATGTAACCTTTAGCGCGAGCATCGGCTTCCGTGATATCGGCATAGATAGACTTGATGCGGGAGAATGGGGTATTGTGTACGTTACCCATTACTTTTTGTACCCAACCCATTTCTCGTTGAATAAACATTGGAGTGTTAGTAACATTTTTCGCATCTGGGAATAGATAATCGATATTGTCAATACCGTGTGCTAGGACAGCGTCTTTCAGGCTGCCGTATCGTTTAGCGTCTGTAATGATAGCCTCCATATCGGAATGGCTAAGGACATCCTTCTCTTTGTCTTTGTCGAATACGTTTTGTTTCATATCATCGTCTCCTTCGTCATCTTGATTATCGTTTCCGTCGAGAGCTTGGCCGATCATCGCGTACACCACTGTTTTCTGTTTTTCAGAAAGAGTGTTAAACACGTCGGCAA